>FZPS01000213.1_pt109 | contig 19641 bp, 14 predicted proteins | sample 1817821 | NCBI WGS metagenome assembly FZPS01 (sample SAMEA104158645, study PRJEB21678) | metagenome | place: Germany | collected 2015-04-21
ATAATCTCCTTGATTATGTTCTTTGGTAATGCACACATAGAAAAGGCTCCCTTCTGGTTATTATTAGTAATTATTGCCAGAAAGGAACCTTTGTCTACTTTCCATACACAAAATTATTTACAGTCTCAGCAGAAACGTCAGATACTATTGATAAAAATACACACGGGGTTTATCCCCGTGTGCTTAACGACCTTAAAGCAAAACAGTTCTTTTAAAGTTTGTGAACCTTTTATGAACGTTTTCTGAGGTATTTTACAAAAACAAACAACTCATGGAACCAGAGGGGAGTCGTTGATATGGCAGCCAAAGCAAGCCATTCTTTAAGAGTCAGTGAGATCGTATCAAAGGCTTCGATCAGGAACGGGATCTCCGTTACCGCAATCTGCAGTGAAAACGCAACTACAAAGGCGACTATCATCAAACGGTTGCTGAAATGGTTATACTTGAAAATGGACCTGTTCAGGTTCCTCATTCCCATGGCATTGAAGAGCTGGGATATGGCTAACACCGTAAAAGCGTAGGTTTGCGCATGTGAATAGATGTATTCGTCCGCAAACAATAATGCTTTGATAGCCCCGAAGGTCACAGGTTCTCCTGCAGCAAGCAGGAAGGTAACGGGAGAATAGAGGAATGCGCATAATGTAGTGATCCCTATGACAGATCCGAAGAATATGGTGATGGCGTATCCGCCGTGGGCAAAAAGGCTTTCCTTTGGATCCCTCGGCTTTTCTTTCATGATGTCCGGATCCCCTTCGTCCACTCCCAAAGAGAGGGCGGGAAGGGAGTCAGTAATAAGGTTTACCCATAAAATATGGATCGCTTTCAACGGAGCCGCAAGCCCCACCACGATGGCGGTAAACATGGTTATGATCTCGCCCAAGTTGGATGACAAGAGGAAAAGTACGGACTTTTTGATGTTGTTATATATATTGCGCCCTTCCTCTACCGCTTTCTGTATGGTTGCAAAGTTGTCATCGGTAAGGACCATATCTGAAGCGCTTTTCGCCACGTCCGTGCCGGTAATGCCCATCGCTACACCAATGTCCGCAACCTTCAATGAAGGCGCATCGTTTACGCCGTCACCCGTCATCGATACTATGTGATTGTTGGCTTTAAAAGCGTTGACGATCATCACTTTGTTTTCCGGTGACACCCGGGCAAAGACCCTTAAGTCAGAAACCACCCCATTGAGTTCCTCCTGAGACATGCGGGAGAGCTCATCGCCGGTAATACACTGGTCTTCCCTTTCCGCAATGCCCAACTCCTTTGCAATAGCTAAAGCCGTGTCTTTATGATCGCCTGTTATCATGATCGTAGTGATGGATGCATCCTTAAATGTCTCAACCGCTCCGAATGCTTCCGGCCGCGGCGGATCTATCATTCCCACCATGCCCACAAAGATGAGATTTTCCTCTGTGGCGGACTCGTCGTCCATTTTAACGGCAAGAGCAAGCACCCGGAGAGCCATGGTTGCCATCTGTCTTGTGGCGTCGTCAATATTCTCCTTGTCCTTTTCCGTAATCTCCCTTATTTGACCGCCTTCCATGATATGAGTGCATTTAATAATAAGCCTGTCCACGGCGCCTTTGGTGTAGCCAGTGACCTTGCCGTTCTCATCTCTGTGTACCGTGGTCATCATTTTTCGCCCTGAATCGAAGGGCTGCTCATTGATTCTCGGTGACGCTTCCTCCAGGGATTTCTTCGTAATACCCAAGTTTATCCCTATATCAATCAGGGCTAATTCAGTAGGATCTCCGATCCTACGCTCCTCATCCGCCACAGCATCTGTGCATAGAATAAAGCCTTTTATAAAAATGTCATTGCTTTCCTTGTCCAAATCTTGAACGTCTATGAGTTTTCCGTCTACATACACCTTAGTTACCGTCATCTTGTTCTGGGTCAGCGTTCCCGTTTTATCCGAACATACAACGCTGACAGATCCCAAGGTTTCAACTGCAGGCAACCTTCTTACAATTGTATTAACCTTTACCATTCGCATGACGCCCAGGGCGAGAACAATGGTGACAACAGCCGGCAATCCCTCAGGAATGGCGGCAACAGCAAGGGCGATTGCTGTAAGGAGCATCTCCATAACGTCCCTTTGCTGTATCAAGGCAATTACGAACAGCGCCACGCAGAGCCCCAAAGCCAGCACTCCCAACAATTTGCCCAAGTCTCCAAGCCTTTTTTGCAGGGGAGTCATCTCATCGACGGATTCGCTGATCATCTTTGCGATTTTACCGATCTCCGTATTCATCCCCGTTCCGATGACTACACCTTCTCCTCTGCCGTATGCAACGCTGGTGGACATGTATGCCATGTTCAATCGATCTCCCAGCGTTATTTCAGTCTCCGCAACGAAGTCCGCGTCTTTCTGTACCGGTACGGACTCTCCCGTGAGAGCCGCTTCTTCGATTTTGAGATTAACGCTGTTTATGAGTCTAAGATCTGCAGGTACTATCCTTCCCGCTTCAAGTATAACGATATCGCCGGGAACCAGTTTTGCCGCTTCTACATCGCAAATTTTTCCCTCCCGCCTTACCAGTGCGGTGGGACTGGATAGTTTTTTAAGAGCCTCCAAAGATTTTTCAGCCTTCGCTTCCTGCACCATGCCTATAGTGGCGTTTAGCAGAATGATAGCCAGAATAATAAATGCATCGGCAACTTCTTGCAGAAACAATGAGATTCCCGTCGCTGCAAAAAGGATGTATATCATAGGATCGCGTAATTGCGCCATGAACATCTGCACCTTGGTTTTGGGTTTCTTCTCTTGAAAGGTGTTCGGTCCATACTTATCCAAACGTCTGGCCGCTTCTTCTTCGGACAATCCAGCTTTCTGATCTACGTGCAATTCTTCCAACACTTGTTGTATCGACTGCTGTTCGTACATCGAGTTCACTCCTTTTGCCTTTTTTGATTATGGTGCAGATTTATACTAAGAATTATTATATAAAAAAATAAGACTCTTAACATAAATCTGCAATGCTTTGCTGATTATGCTAAAAGTCTTGTTTCCGCATGCGGGTTTACGACCAGGCAATGCCGTTCTGTTGGCCATAAACAATTATAAACTACTCCCTTTTGGCACAATTCTTATAGCAGTATATTACTGGAAAAAAATACTGTTGTCAAGAAGGACACCCCGTTGTATAATTACGCTGTAAAGTATTAAAGCAACCTGAGATATTATCTGACGTCTGTAAAACGGGGGAAACGCGCGTGTTATAAAAGAAACGGAGAAGGGATATGAGCTACGAATCCAAGTTGAAGAATAAAGAGATAGATGATCTGTTCAAAGCAATTCTATTGCTTGAAACCGAAGAAGAATGCTATCGCTTCTTCGAGGACATCTGTACTATTAAGGAGCTTCAGGCCATTGCCCAGCGCTTCCAAGTAGCCCGGCTCCTCGATCAGAAAAAAACCTACAATGAAATCGAGGAGATTACAAAGGCCAGTACCGCCACTATCAGCCGGGTCAACCGCTGTCTCCTGTACGGAGCAGACGGCTACCAGCTGATCCTTAAGAGATTAAAGGAACGAGAACAGAATCAGGGCTAACACAAAAGCATCAGAACAGAAACGGAAAAAGCAATTACTTCAGCAGCTCCAACGCCTTTTGGAGCTGCTTGTCATTTTCCTTCAACAGCACTCCGTCTGTAAAGTCATCCCTGGAAATTTCAACAATATAATCGGGCTCTACCCCTTTCTCATGGATCACATTTCCTTTCGGAGAGAAGTATTGCATCACCGTCAGCTTTGTTGCATCTCCGTTATTAAGTTCCACAATTTCCTGAATTATACCTTTACCGTAAGAAGTGGTACCCACAATTTTACCGGGTTCGCTGTCTTTGACAGCTGCCGCAACAATTTCACTGGCGCTGGCCGATCCTCCGTTTATCATCACTACAAAGGGAATCTCCGTAGCTCCTGGATCCGATGTGAAGTAATTCCTCTGTCCGTGACGATCTTCTGTGTAGGTAATTATGCCTTCCGGCAACAGGGCATCTGCAATCTCTATACAAACGTCTACAAGTCCTCCGGGGTTATCCCGCAGATCAATGATCAGCCCTTTGACACCGTTGAGCTCCATATTTCTCAGGGCTTTTCGGAAATCCTCCGCAGTATGCTTTTCAAAGGAACTGATTCTGATGTATCCGATCTGCCCCTCCAGTATTTCAGACTTTACTGTCTGCAAAATGATTTTCGCGCGCTTGAGGGTAAACTCCAAGGTAGTATCGCCTCTCAGTACTTGAATCGTAACCTCCGTTCCCTCTTTTCCGCGCATAGCCGCCACTGCAGCGTCTATGGTCTCACCGGTGTACTCCACTCCGTCCACAGCGATGATCTTGTCTTCTGATTTGATGCCGGCTTTGAAAGCGGGTGTATCGTCAATAGGAGCTACCACATTTATATACCCGTTTTTATCGGGGGCAACGGTAACACCGATACCTTCAAACTCCCCGGAAGCTGCGATCATTAAATTCTCATACTCCTGTTTGTTAAGATAAGCAGAATAAGGGTCTCCGATTCCGGCAAACAAGCCCTTGTAGATACCTTCATACAGTTTATCCCTGTCGACGGGCATGTAATATTTTTGCTCTATAAGTTGAACAAGCGAATCCAATCGCCCGTAGTCTTGCTTCATTCTGTGGTAATCTTCATATTCTTCCGCGCTTATACCGATTTGGTCCGTCGCAATACTATATATTTGGGTATAGCCTGCGGTTATAATAATCCCCGTACAGAGAGCAATTACCAATAATATAATTAAATTCCGTTTTTTTAATGTAATCATAGGATGAGGTTCTCTCCTTATAATTAAAAACTAAGTTTTTTTATTATATCATACACCCGAAGCATGAGGACAGTCTCTGCCTAATATATAATGCCATTAATACCCCCCGGCAACTCAACGCAGATCAACTACCATGAACTGTATTCTTTCGCAGCCGTTCCAACGGTTAATTTCCGGATAACCGGCGATATCCACCCGCCTTCCCTTCTCAAAATAATCCCGGAATTGATTACCCCGGTTGAAGAGAACACATGGAATACCATCGGCGGTAAATCGCACATGCTGTTGCCGATCACCCATGTAATAGGACTCCGATACTAAAACGCCGCACAGGGCAAAAATCGGTTTGGGATTCTTGTGACCAAAAGGTTCAAATTTCTCTATCTGGCAAATCAATTCTTTGCTCAGTTCTTCAGCGGAAATTTCCTCATCGATCCGGAGCTTAGCTTGAAAGATAGACGGATCCTCACGAAAGCGGCTTTCTGCCGACTCGCGGAGCGCTTCCCGCAAGACAGGTAGATTTTCCCTGTCCATGGTAAAACCGCAAGCCCCAGCGTGGCCGCCAAACTTGTCAAAGAGATGGCGGCATGCAGAAAGCATATCATATAAGTCAAGGCCTTCCACGCTTCTGCCCGTTCCTTTCAGCTTGTTTTCTCCGGTGGGGGTGGCTATAATTGTGGGTCTGTGATATCTATCTTTAAGTTTTCCCGCCACAATACCGGTGATCCCTTCATGGGCATGAGGAAGATCAAGTACGAGAAAAAGTTCTTCCGCATAATGCTTCTCTATTTTATCTACAGCTTCGTCAAAAGCAAGTTGCTGTAATCGTTTCCGCTCACGATTATTTTCGAGTAAGCTTTCGGATGCCTCCTGCCAATGTTCCTCCTTTGCAGAAGTGAGCAGCTTTACTCCCTCCTCTGCCGAATCCACACGCCCTGCCGCATTGAGATGAGGCACTATAACATATGCGATATGATTGGAGTTTATTTCATCTTTCAAACCGGCGCCTTGTATAAGCATGGAAAGCCCCGGCCTTTTTCGCCTGTTAATCACACGCATTCCGTACTTCACCATAGTCCGGTTCTCTCCTGTCAGGGGAACGATATCTCCTACTGTGGCGATGGCCACCAGGTCGAGCATGGCGTTGAGATGGGATTTCGTCAAGATGTCAGGCATTCTCTTGTGCAGGGCTTGAGCTAATTTAAAGGCCACACCGCAACCGGAGAGCTCTTTTTCCGGATAACGGCAATCCTTCTGCCTGGGATTGATCAGCAGGCAAGATAGAGGCTTGTCGTTTACGTTATGGTGATCCGTCACGATGACATCCATGCCCAAACGGCCTGCGAATTCCACCTCGTCATAGGACACGCTGCCGCAATCTACCGTGACGATCAGATCCACTCCTCTTTCTTTAATCCTGGCAATGGCCTCCTGATTAAGCCCATAGCCTTCATCAAAGCGGGAAGGTATGTAATAGGAAAAGTTGGCATCCAGTGCACGGAACAACTCCATCATCAAGCTGACGCCGCAAACACCGTCAGCATCGTAATCTCCGTAAATGCAAATATGTTCTTTCCTCCTCAGCGCTGCCTGTATCCGTTCTATGGCTTCCTCCATATTTTTTAGCAAAAACGGATCATAGGTCAATTGGGGCCTATCCGAAAGAAATTCCTCCACAGCCTCATGACCTATGATACCTCTTTTCTCTAACAGCGATAATACGATATCCTTATTCTTTCTATTCTTTCGTTTTTCAGGAAAAATCCATTCCTTCTGCATCACATCTCCTGTCAATATGTAGTCCCTATTTCAGATAATTCCTCGGGTTCTTGTACTCGCCGTTTACGCGAACCTCAAAGTGAAGGTGCGGCCCGGTGGACATTCCTGTACTTCCGGACAGCGCAATGGTCTGTCCTTTCGCCACAATATCGCCGGTCTTTACCTTAAGCTGGCTATTATGCGCATACAGGGTAACGATCCCTCCGCCGTGGTCGATCATTACCATATAGCCGTAGCTGTTATTCCAGGCAGCTTTGATGACCTTCCCCGCATTTGCCGCAACGACGGGCTTACCTGACGGAACGCCTATATCAAGTCCGGTATGTAATTTCTTCACTTTCAGAATAGGATGAGTGCGATAACCAAACTCCGAAGTTACTCTCCTTGAATCGGGTACCGGCCACATGAAATCGCCGCCGACATAGTCTTCCGTACCCTGAAGTCTCAAAATTTCTTCAATTAGCCTGTTGGCTTCAGCATTTAATGCATCTACCTGCTTTTCTAATTGCTTATTCTCGCTTGATACTTGCGCTTTCAGTTGGGAAACACTTCCCCTGCTAAGCTCCAATTGGTTTTGTTTCTCGGCTTCTTCCTGTTTTTTGGATAACAGATTTCGTTTCAACTCTTCCAGTTGATTGCAATATTTCTCAATGGTCTTGTGCTGTTCCTCCAACTGTTCCAACAGCGCCACATCGTTATCGAAGATTCGCTGGGCCATATCCAGATTTGTAAGGAAATCGGACATGCTTTTAGAGCCAAGGAGAACTTCCAGGATACCCACATCCCCATTTTTGTACATGGCACGGATACGGTTGCTCATCATCTCATTTTGTTCTTCGATCTCCGCCTGCTTGGCTCGAAGCTGTTCTTCCACTTCTGCGATCTTCTTGTTCGTCTGGGAGATTTCATACTGAAGATCGCGCACCTCCGCTTCTGCCTGTTTGATGAGCTTGTCCAACTGTTTTATTTGGGAATTCAGCTTGCTTTCTTCCGCTTTCCCTGCTTTTAACTGCGCTTGGAGTTTGCTGATCTGCCTGTTCAGCTCATCCAGCCGGCTTTGTGCATTGTTCGCAAAACTCAAGCCCAGGCTCATCATTGAAAACAGAAGTATTGCAACGAGGCTGTAGCAAATCCAACGTTTCATCCTCATGACGCTCCCTTCCCCCTTTATGTGTCCAAAAATCTACGCATGGATATGATGCTTCCGAAAGCTCCGATACAGATGCCGAGAGCCGCAAATATCATTATTAAATTCTCAACCAAGAAAGCTGCCGGAACCATTCTGACGGAAAACATCAGGAACATGTCAGTTCCGAATAGCTCCATGATCTTGTGATAAACCAGGGCAATCAATGCCGCAGAAAGAGCTGCTGAAATAAAACCTATCAGCATCCCTTCCACCAAAAATGGTCCCCGGATAAACCAGTTGCTTGCTCCCACGTATTTCATTATGCTGATTTCCCTGGCTCTGGCCAATACCGTAAGCTTGGTGGTGTTGGCAACCACTACCACCGATACGGCTACCAGCGATAGGATGATGACCAGGGCTCCCATTCTGATATAACTCGTGATCTTGAGAAGCTTGTCCACCGCTGTCTTGTAATACTTGATGTCTTCGATCCCTTGAAATGTCCTTGCTTTTTCTACTACGGCATCGGATTTCTCCAGATCCGAAAGCTTGACCCTTATGGAATTCGGGAGCGGATTCTCCGCAAAACCGTCCAGAAGGTAAGCTTTATCTCCCCATTTCATCTTGTACTCCGCCATGGCATCGTCCTTGGAAAGATACCAGGCATGAGCAACCCCATCCATTTTGGAAAGTTCATCAATCATCCTTACGGCAGTTGCCCTGTCAGTTTCATCCAGAAGGTAAATCTGAATAGTATCGAACTGCTTCTTTGCACTCTCCGTTATGACGCTTACGTTAACGATTAGTATAAAGAAGAGTCCCAGTATCAAGAGCATGGCCGTAATGGAAAACAGGGATGCGAAGGACATGGCTCGATTTCTGAATATCTGTATGAATGCCTGCTTTATGGCATGCCCTATCCCTCTAATAAACATGGTTATTGAATACTCCTCCCGGTTTACAGAAGAAGCTGTGCGCGTCTTCGTCTTCATAATAGCCGTATAAGCCGGCTTTGTCGTCCCGAACTATTCTGCCTTTATCTATGGCAATTACCCGTTTACCCATGCGATCTACAATGTCCTTGGCATGGGTTACCATAACGATGGTTGTTCCCCTGCGATTTATCTGGTCAAGAAGCTGCATTATGTCCCATGCAGTATCCGGATCCAGATTTCCCGTGGGCTCATCGGCGATTAGAACGGTAGGATTGTTAATCACAGCCCTTGCGATGGCAACTCTCTGCTGTTCACCTGCCGAAAGCTCATGAGGATATTTCTTCGCTTTTGAGCCGATGCCCATCAAGTTGAGTACCTGGGGCACGTTACGACGGATAGCTCTCCGGCTGGCGTGAATGATCTCCATTGCAAAAGCTACATTCTCTTCAACGGTTTTATTTGGCAAAAGCCGGAAATCCTGAAATACGATGCCGATGCTTCTGCGCAGCTTAGGGATCTGCCGGTTGGACAGCCTGGTTACGTCCATGCCGTTGACCAGGATTCTCCCCTTATCCTCGCAGATTTCCTTTAAAATCAGCTTTATAAAGGTCGATTTGCCTGCGCCGCTGGGCCCTACCAGAAACACAAAATCGCCTTTATCTATATGGACGGAAACATTCTCTATGCCAACATTGTTGCCGTACATCTTCGTAACATTTTCAAATACTATCATAAACGGACCATCCCTTTAATTTCTATTAGCTCATGAACCTTATGTTACGACATGAGAAAAAACGGTCTATTACGCCATATTCCGCCTATCTACAAAAAACACAATTTTTCTACATTATAATATAAAACGCTATTCTAGAGAACCGAAATTGTATTACAAGTATATTACATTATGCCGTTTCTACAGCCAGCAAAGCCTGAATCAGATCCTCCATAGGTTTTTCCAGCTTGGACCTGGCCGAAACATGATCATAAAAAAACCTGCAGCCGTATTCGGAGCTATATATTACCTCCTCATCTATCATCGGAAGATAAAACAGGTTCTTCAGTTTCAGATAGTCGAGCATCTCTTTACGGCTTACGCCGCCGTTCATCTTGTTAATCAGGTAAAGAATGGGCAACCCGGATGTTCGCAGAGAGCAAAGAAGTTTGTAACCCGCCAACATTTTTGAGGGCAGCGGATCGATGACGACCAGGATGCGATCCATATCCCAAAGGAGCCGCCACAGTGTCTCATCAGACACATTTGTAATCCTGCATAAGATCACATCTCCCGAGGCGTGATTGACCATCCGCATTGCATCAGGCAAATCCAAAAATATGCCTTCTTCCTCTGGAGATCTCAGAATCCAGTTTATGCCATACAACCTATTGCTTCTGCCCCGTATGCTCTTGCCACAATTCATTGCTTTGAAGAACGAGAAATAGTCTCTCCCCGCAAAGTGCTTGTCCATGGCAAGGGAATCAAAAAGCCCTCCCTCCCCTATTTCCAGTACCGCCGGATAGTAGCGCCCCGTTTCCGCAAAAGCTCCCGCCAGACAGGAACACACGAAACCGGCCCCGGCTCCCGGGGTAAGAGCAATTACGCCTATTTTCAACCTGTCCATTCCCGCGTTCAAATCTTCCACCTCCCTTCATAATTATCCTATTTTTGTATATTTATGTCAATACCATGAAACAAATGAACAAACCCCAAGTGATATTTGAAACACATGGGGTCTGCTCCGAACCGCGGCAGGTTTTTTCTCTATCGTTTACTCTATGTACTGAACTTTCAATTGTATCTGATCCGGAAGTTCCGTAAGCTCCGTTTCCGCAACTACAAGGGGATAGGTTAAAGCCTGGGTCAGCGCCATGCCCGGCTGCGGGTCCCTGAACTTGACATAGACAATTAATGTGCTTACATCATCGCTTTTCTCCAATGTTATTTTATCCATCTCAATTTCATAGCCGGAAGTGGGTTTTTCCCCCCGCGTCGCCACAACGTAAACTTTTCCGTCTACCAAACTGGCTAAAGCTCTCTCTAACTGCCTGTACTGCGGAATCACTTGAGTGGCAATCTGCTGCGGAATTTCAGCTTCACTCAACACTCTGAAATCTACCTCTGTATCTCCCTTTAATAGCTGCCATCCACCCCATAATGCACCTGCAAGAACGACAACTGCAACGACGATGGCGGCAATTTTCTTCTTGCTGACTTTTCCCATCTTGTTTTTAAGTCCTATCCTGCACACAATAAAACTCCCTCCTCCGTTAAATCTTACTTCACTGTATTCGGAGAGGGAGCTTGTTATGCTTGCTTTTTCCGCACTCATATGATGACGGAGCAATGTTATTATATTGAGACTGGCACTAAGATGGGCAATGCTTTTGCAACCATTGCAGTATATCCTGATATACCTGTTCCTTTTCGGGTTCGTTCAACAATTCGTGGCGCAAGCCAGTGTAAAGTTTCAGGGAAAGATCCGTAAGTCCGGCCAACTGAAGTTGTTTAAAAACCTGCCTGGTCCCTTCCCCATAATCGCCTACCGGGTCCATATCTCCGGACAAGAGTATCACCGGCAGCTGGGCGGGAACTTCCGATGCCCAATCCTTTCTCGACACATAGACTAACAGCTTGATCAGATCGCGAAAACCAGCCACGGTTAATATAAAGTTGCATTTGGGATCGGCCCTGAAAGCATTTAACACTTCGTCGTCCCGGGACATCCAGGCCAGTTTCGAACTACCTTTTTCATACTTTTTGTTATAATTTCCGAATGCCATGTAATGAATAAACCCGCTGCGGTGTCTTTCACCTCTTATTTTCCCTATGAGGTTTACCAACGGTAGAAAAGTCTTTGCCTTTGGATTCTCCCCACTGGTTCCTATCAACACAACCCCCGATAGATCTTGTCCGTAACATGACATATAGGCCCTGCAGAGCAGGGACCCCATACTGTGTCCGATTAAAAAATATGGTTTATCTCCGTACTTCCCTTTCATCTTCTTGGTCAAAAGATAAAGGTCATCCGTCATGTGGACCCATCCGTTGTCCTTGCCGAAATATCCGAAATCCTCAGGCGTTGCAGCCGTATCTCCGTGACCCAGATGGTCATTTGCACAAACCAGAATATCGTTTTCGACAAGAAATTCTGCAAAGGCATGATAACGGCCCGAGTGCTCCGACATGCCGTGGGCTATCTGAACGATTGCTTTAGGATCTCTTTCGGGGACATAACTCCAACAAGCAACGGTATCCACACCGTTGCTGCTGACAAAATAATCTTTCTCCTTTGTGTACAACCTTCCACCTCCGGATTAACGCCCTACTTCCACGACCCATCCAAAAGGATCTTCTTTCTTACCCAGCTGTATTGCCGTCAGCTCGTCGTAAAGTGCCTGGGAAACAGCTCCGATCTTGCCATCGTTAATCACTATACTCCTGCCCTGCCAGCATAACTCCCCCACAGGAGAGATCACCGCTGCAGTTCCGGATGCAAATACTTCTTCTAATTTACCCTGCTGGTGAGCATCGTATACTTCCTGTATACTGATCCTTCTTTCGGTTACTTTCTTGCCCCATTTTTTCAATAATGCCAGCACCGAATCCCTTGTGATGCCCGGAAGAATACTTCCTGTCAACGGCGATGTGATCACTTCGCCGTCGATAACAAAGAAAGCGTTGGAAGTACCGATTTCTTCTACGTATTTTCTCTCTATACCGTCTAACCAAAGTACTTGCGAATAACCTTTTTCGTGGGCTTCATGCTCAGACCGCAGGCAGGCCGCGTAGTTGCCACCCACTTTAACGGCGCCGGTGCCTCCGGGTACCGCCCTGACAGAGCGATCTTCTACATAAATCTTTGTAGGAGCCAATCCCTCCTTGTAATAAGGCCCTACGGGAGAAAGAATAATGATGAATAAATATTCGCGAGAACTGCGAACACCTAGAAATTGTTCTGTAGCAATGATGAAAGGCCGAACATAGAGAGAGGTTCCCTCTTTGGCCGGAATCCAATCCCTGTCCACATCTACCAGAGCCTTCACCGCCTCAGTGAAAAGCCCATCCGGTAAAGGCGGAATGCATATACGCTCACAGGAAATTGCCGCGCGCTTCTCATTCATCTCCGGTCGAAAGAGCAACGCCCTTCCGTCGGCGGACCGGTATGCTTTCATGCCTTCGAACATTTCCTGGGCATAGTGGAATACCGCTGAAGCAGGATAAAGGCTGATAGGACCGTAAGGTACAATCCTGCCGTTGTGCCAACCTTTATCTATATGATAATCCATCACAAACATGTGATCTGTGAATACAGTACCGAATTCCAGACGATCTAAATCGGGTTTTGCTTTAGGGGTGGTGGTTCTGGTCACGGGAAATTGATAAGACATGCATTCACCTCTTCTCATTTTGTAAGATATGTTTCATTAATTATATATCACTGCTGTGAGCTTCAATAAGACCTGTTTTAAGCTCCCAAAGCTCTTTTGAAAGATCTACATAATATTCATGGGGATTTTCAAACCGCAGAATCTCATCCCAGAGTGTATTGATCTGCTCTTGACAATACTCCCTGATTTCCTCAATGGGGGGCAGTTTATAGACAAGCTTACCCTTATCAAATATCTTAACAAGAAGATTCCGCGCTTCAAAGTTGGTAACCGTTTTCCTCTTCCAGATAAACTGGGGATCAAAGATTTCATATTCTCCGTCAGAGGGTATGGTTTCATGAAATAACGTTATCACATCGGCAATGGCTTTCCCGCTGTCCTTGTCATAGAGACGGAAAAGCTTCTTGAACCCGGGAGTGGTTATTTTTTCAATGTTTTCACTGATCTTTATCTTGGGAATAATCTTGTCATTTTCCTCCATGGCCACTAATTTGTAAACTCCGCCGAATACCGGTTCGGAGCGAGCGGTGATCAACCTCTCGCCAACTCCGAAAGCATCGATCCTGGCGCCCTGATTAATCACATCTCGAATTAAATATTCATCAAAGGAATTGGATATTACAATCTTGCATTCCGTCAGCCCTGCATCGTCAAGCATGGCCCTGGCTCGCTTCGTCAGATAGGTGACATCGCCGCTGTCGATGCGGATGCCCATATTCTTCGGCTTCAATTCCTTGAACACCCTGATAGCATTTGGAACTCCGGATTTCAATACGTTGTAAGTATCCACCAGCAATATGCAATTGTCCGGATAGAGCTCCGCAAAAGTCCGGAAGGATTCGTATTCGCTGTCGAACAGTTGGACCCAACTATGGGCCATGGTTCCCACGGCGGGAATTCCGAACTGTCTGCCTGCTATGGTGCATGCGGTGCCCATACAGCCGCCGATATAAGCGGCTCTTGCACCATAGATGGCGCTGGAAGCGCCGTGAGCTCTCCTGGTGCCGAATTCCAAGACGCCCCGGCCTTTCGCCGCTCGCACTATGCGGTTGGCCTTAGTGGCGATGAGACTTTGATGGTTGATTAACAACAGTAGAATGGATTCAATAAACTGGGCCTGAATTACCGGCCCGCGTACGATCAGGACGGGTTCACCCGGGAAGACCGGAGTGCCTTCGGGAATTGCCCATACGTCGCATTCGAATTTAAAATTCTGCAGGTACTGAAGGAATTCTTCGCTAAAATGGCCTCTGCTTCTCAAATAGTCCAGGTCCTCTTTCTCAAACTTTATGTTTTCCAGGAAACGGACAACCTGCTCCAGTCCTGCAATGATAGCAAAGCCGCCTCCGTCCGGTATCCTGCGGAAGAATAGATCGAAATACGCTATCTGATCCCGGAGACCCTTCTCAAAATATCCGTTAGCCATTGTCAGTTCATAATAATCCGTGAGCATGGTCATGTTCAGCCGCTCAATCATGGGTATCGCCCGTCCTTTTTATATTTTTTGTCTTCTGTTACTTTTGTTGACGCCTTGTCAAATTATTATTATATCATATTCTTCCAATCTATAGTACTCTTTTCAGATACTCTCCCGTATATGAACCCTTCACACGGGTCAATTCCTCCGGCGTGCAGGAAGCTATGATCTGCCCGCCCATGTCACCGCCTTCCGGACCCAGGTCTATAATCGTATCGGCCGTTTTAATCACATCCAGGTTGTGTTCGATAACGATGACCGTATTACCCATATCCACCAGGCGTTGCAATACTTGAATCAACCTGTCCACATCGGCGAAGTGGAGTCCGGTGGTGGGCTCATCGAGGATGTAAAGGGTTTTGCCCGTGCTACGCTTTGAAAGCTCCGAAGCCAGTTTCACTCGCTGGGCTTCTCCCCCCGAAAGCTGCGTGGAAGGCTGCCCCAGTTTGATATAGCCCAAGCCCACCTCTTCAAGAGTGGTCAGACGCTGCGTTATACTGGGTATATTTCGGAAAAATTCTAAGGCTTCCGTAACGTTCATATCCAGCACATCATATATGCTCTTACCCTTGTATTTCACTTCCAGGGTCTCCCGGTTATAGCGCCGGCCTTTGCACACTTCACAAGGTATATACACATCCGACAGGAAATGCATTTCGATGCGGATGATACCGTCTCCGCTGCAGGCTTCACATCTTCCGCCCTTCACATTGAAGCTGAAGCGCCCCTTGTTATATCCCCGAACCTTGGATTCGGGCAGCTGGGCAAAAAGCTCACGAATAGGGGTGAACACTCCCGTGTATGTGGCAGGATTTGACCTCGGTGTACGCCCAATAGGAGATTGGTCTATGTTGATGATCTTATCGATATGCTCAATTCCGCGAATCTCCTTACAGTTCTTGGGTCTTTCCTTACCGTGATACATTTTTGCGGCAATGTTCTTGTAAAGCACTTCGTTTACCAGGCTGCTTTTCCCCGAACCGGAAACGCCTGTAACGCAGACAAACTGGCCCAGAGGGAAAGTCGCATTAATCTCTTTCAAGTTGTTTTCCGAAGCTCCGATAACCTCGATCTTCTTTCCGTTTCCCTGTCTGCGCTCTTTGGGTACGGGAATTTTTCTTTCTCCTCGAAGGTAGCTCCCCGTAATGGATTCCTTGCACGCTTTTATATCGTCTACGCTGCCTTCTGCAACTATTTCTCCCCCGTGAACACCTGCACCGGGGCCGATATCGACTATATGATCCGCCGCATAAATAGTCTCCTCGTCATGCTCCACAACGATAAGAGTGTTCCCTATATCGGTCAGGTTGCGCAAGGTCTTCAGAAGCTTGGAGTTGTCTCTCTGGTGCAAACCGATACTGGGCTCGTCTAATATATATAGTACCCCCATTAGACCGGAGCCGATCTGCGTGGCGAGACGAATCCTCTGGGATTCGCCCCCGGACAAGGTGGCCGATGATCTGGAAAGGGTCAGATAATCCAGCCCTACATCAACCAAAAAGCCTAATCTTGCTATCAGCTCTTTCTTTATCTGCTTTGCCACGGCAGTATCCCTATCCGAGAGTTTAAGGTTTTCGATAAAATGCAAAGCATCCCGTACGGACAAATCCGACAGATCCGCTATGTTCATTCCACCTACAGTCACGGCCAGGGCTTCCGGCTTAAGCCTCTTTCCTCCACATGCGGGACAAGGCACCACGCTCATATATTGCCGCATTTTTTCTTTTATATAATCTGAATAGGTTTCTCTGTATCTTCGCTCCAGGTTATTGATGATGCCCTCAAAGGGATGGTTTCGATATGATCTGGAACCGTTGTTCCTGCTCACATAATAATATTCCAGCTTGCGATTTCCCGTCCCGTAGAGCAATTCTTTCTTAAACTTTTCAGGGAGCTCAGAATAGGGAAGATTTATATCGACTCCGTGATAATCGGCAAGGGCATCGATCATCTGCCGGTAGAAACCCGCAATTTCCATGGAAGCGAATACATTTGCCAACGCGCCTTTCGGGATAGACAAATCCTGCCGCGTGATAATCAAATCAGGATCGATTCTTTCGAGAAATCCTAAACCGCTGCATTCGGGACACGCGCCGAAAGGACTGTTAAAAGAAAACATTCGCGGTTCCAGTTCCTCTATGCTGATTCCGTGATCCGGACAAGCCAGCTTCGTATTAAATACCAATACACTTCCGTCTCCGAGAAGTGCATTGACCAAGCCATCTCCGTGGGCGAGGGCCATCTCCACAGACTCGGTCAGCCGGCTCTCCACCCCTTCTCTCACGATAATCCGGTCAATAACTATTTCTATGGTGTGCTTATAGGTTTTTTCCAGCTTAATCTCGTCCTCATGAAGGTCTTTTATTTCTCCGTCGACGCGGACCCTGGTAAATCCTTCTTTGAGAATCCGTTCCAGGATCTTCTCGTGCTCTCCTTTTCTTTCTCGGACGACGGGCGCCAAAACTGTAAGCCTGGTTCCCTCCTCCAAGGCCATCAACTGATCCACGATCTGATCCACCGTCTGACTGCTGATTTCCCTGCCGCATACAGGGCAATGGGGGATCCCGATGCGGGCATACATGAGTCGAAGATAGTCATGGATCTCCGTTACGGTGCCCACTGTGGATCGAGGGTTCTTGCTCGTGCTCTTCTGGTCGATGGAAATGGCCGGTGAAAGCCCTTCGATATACTCTACATCCGGCTTTTCCACCTGGCCTAAAAACTGCCTGGCATAGGAAGACAAGCTCTCCATATAACGTCTTTGACCTTCCGCGTATATGGTGTCGAAGGCCAGGGAGGATTTGCCCGAACCGGAAAGTCCGGTAAGCACCACAAGCTTGTCTCTCGGTATGGTTACATCTATATTTTTTAGATTGTGTTCTTTTGCGCCTTTAATAATGATTTTATCCGTCATACTGTAGTATCCTTTATCGTTTGAATTATTAATACATATTTTTTCAAGCCGCCGCCGAGCAGGACCGGCCCTCCGGAAACATGCCTGCTTTACATCATTATAATCGAACCTTGTATTCAAATATACGGTCTCTCAACTGTGCCGCCCTTTCAAACTGAAGATCGGCAGCCGCCTGCTTCATCTGCTTTTCAAGCAGCTTGATATAATCGGCCAACTCTTTCTTCGTCAGCTCCAAAGGGCTCTTCCCGTGATAGTATTCCTCCGGCTCTTCCGCCGCTTTAGTGGCCTCAATAACATCCCGAATGGATTTTTCCACCGTCTTCGGCACTATCCCATGCTCTTTGTTATAGGCTTCCTGGATCTCTCTCCTGCGCCTGGTCTCCGTTATGGCCTTGTCCATGGCATCGCTGATCCGGTCCGCATACATGATGACCCTTCCCCTGACATTTCTGGCGGCTCTGCCGCATGTTTGAATCAGCGAGGTCTCCGTCCTCAGAAATCCTTCTTTATCTGCGTCCAGAATGGCTACCAGCGATACTTCGGGCAGATCCAATCCCTCTCTCAGGAGGTTGATACCCACCAATACATCGAAGACCCCCAGTCGCAGGTCGCGAATGATTTCCATCCTCTCCAGAGTGTCCACTTCCGAATGGAGATAACGCACTTTTATGCCCACGCCTTTTAAATAATCCGTAAGGCTCTCCGCCATCTTCTTGGTAAGGGTGGTTACGAGAACTCTCTCCTTTCGCTCCACCACCTTGTTGATTTCGGCGATAAGGTCATCGATCTGTCCCTCCGTCTTTTTCACCGTTATCTCCGGATCCAAAAGTCCAGTAGGACGTATGATCTGCTCCGCCACAACCCCTCCGCTCTTTTCCTTTTCATACTCTCCGGGTGTGGCGCTTACGTATATGATCTGGTTCACTTTGGCCTCGAACTCCTCAAAGGACAGGGGGCGATTGTCCAATGCCGACGGTAAACGAAAGCCGTAATCCACTAAATTTACTTTCCTGGAGCGATCTCCCGCCCACATGCCTCTGAGTTGAGGAATCATAACATGGGATTCGTCCACTATAATCAGGAAATCGTCGGGAAAGTAATCGATGAGGGTATAGGGCTGGGCGCCCGGCGGCAGACCGTTGATATGGCGTGAATAGTTCTCTATTCCCTTGCAGCTGCCTATCTCCCGGAGGAGTTCAAGGTCGTACCTGGTTCGCTGCTCAAGCCTTTGCGCCTCCACGAGTTTGCCCTGTTCTTTGAACCACTTGACCCTTTCCTCCAGCTCCGCTTCAATACTTTGAATAGCCAGTTCCATCTTTTCCTTTGAAGTGACATAGTGAGATGCAGGAAAGACGGAAACGTGATTTCGCAAACCGTAAATTTCTCCGGTTAATGGGTTCATCTCTTTAATCTGCTCCACCTCGTCGCCGAAAAGCTCTACCCGCACCGCGTGTTCCGAACCCGCCTGAAAGATGTCTATTATATCCCCTCTCACACGAAAAGTGCCCCTCGTGAAATTCAGATCGTTCCTCGTATATTGGATGTCCACCAGCTTGCGCAGTATCTCATTCCTGTCCTTTTGCATTCCCGGCCGAATGGAAAGCACTTGATTTTCGTAATCGATGGGGCTGCCGAGACCGTATATGCAAGATACGCTGGCTACGATAATCACGTCTCTTCGTTCCGCCAAAGCCGCAGTGGCTGAATGTCGCAATTTGTCAATTTCGTCGTTTATGTCGGAATCTTTTTCAATATAGGTATCCGTTGCCGGAACATAAGCCTCCGGCTGGTAATAATCGTAGTAGCTGACGAAAAATTCCACAGCGTTTTCCGGGAAGAATTCTTTAAACTCTCCGCAGAGCTGGGCCGCCAGAGTCTTGTTATGCGAAATTACAAGGGTGGGTTTTTGAACCTGTTGGATGACATTAGCCATGGTAAAGGTCTTCCCCGAACCCGTAACACCGAGAAGTGTCTGGTGCTTTACCCCACGCCGAATCCCCTGTACCAGCTGTTCTACCGCCCGGGGCTGATCGCCGGTTAATTTGTAATCGGATAAAAGTTTAAACATAATCTGTCACTTCCAATCCATAGCCAAAAACTGCTATTATAATCTGTATATTTGTGGTTTTCGCTCTGTGGATATTCTTCAAATCATACATTATAATAGTGTAGCTTATTAAAATCCATATGTCAAACGTATGTTCTTGCATTATTTATCCAATTTTT
>FZPS01000200.1_pt26 | contig 19638 bp, 17 predicted proteins | sample 1817821 | NCBI WGS metagenome assembly FZPS01 (sample SAMEA104158645, study PRJEB21678) | metagenome | place: Germany | collected 2015-04-21
TAAGTTATAAGTATGACAATAACACTTATGAACAGCCTAATGAAATAGTCATTCCATTAAATCACGCTGAAGTCCAATTAGGAGTATTTAAACATCGCCAAAAAGAATTACATAAACTCCGTTCTGGCGCGTCTTTAAAGGTCAAAGACTATGCGTTTGGCACTAAAGGGAAAGCACTTGGCTATTTTTCAAACGGTTTTCGACAAGTTATTGATAGATATAAAGACGAAGGCTATATTTTAGAAAAAGCAATTGTAAATCACCTTGTGTATTGGTTTGATAAAGAAGAAGAAAAAGAATATTTAATCGCGCTTCCACTTGTTACTTTCAGTAAAAAAGATAATGAAACAATTGAAGACGATACCCCTATTGAGCCAGAAGTCACATTCAAACCAGAACCTATTTTAGAAGCAATAGTAGAAGAAGAAACTAAAAACAAAGATAATGAAGTTGAATCAAAAATTGCTCCAATGCTCACTATCAGACGATTTAAAGGTTCCGCTAAAAAGTTATCAAGTGCATTACGACAATACCGAAAAAGAGAAGCTATCAAAGATCACATTGAACCATACGCTGTTTTTTCAAACCGAACATTAGTAGAATTAGTGGAAAAAGTACCACTTACATTAGAAGAATTAAAAAAAATATATGGCATCGGTCCACACAAATTAGATAAATATGGAGAATCACTCTTAGAAATTATAAAAAGAGTTAATGAAAAAGAAAAGATGCGAATAATAACAGCACCTTTAAGTAAAAAAACAGTAAAATAATTAAAAAAATAAAATTGGAAATTTTGGGAAGATTAGTAGTATGTCATATAATGAGAAAACAATTAAAGACATTTAACTATTAATTAGGTTTAAATTTAGGTGGTTATTAGAAAACTAACATTGTTTTTATGCTTAGATTATGATAAGTTTAGAATTGTAATTATTTGAGGTGGAAATTAATGTTAGTTTATTCTGGTAGTATTAGCAAGTTTAATTATGATATTGACACTGGTTCTATTGAAAGAAGAATTAAAGAAGAACTAGAAAGACATGGGATTAGTCATAATAATTTAGCGGAAGAAAGAGCGTGGCGCTATTCTTTGTTATTTATGAAAAATGTCTTATCAGATAATGAAATAGATGAAGATACTAAAATTGCTATTGAATATAAAATACCAACAACTTCTAAAAGAGTAGACTTTTTAATAAGCGGAAAAGATGAAAATGATAAAAGTAATCTGATAGTTATTGAACTTAAACAATGGGAAAGTGCTTATAAAACAGAAAAAGAACATCTTGTTGAAACTTTTGTTGGCCAAGCTAATCGTATCGTTGCGCACCCTTCTTATCAAGCTTATTCATATGCTAAAACAATTGAGAACTTTAGTGAATATGTGCAAGATGAAAGAATTAGAATAGCTCCGTGCGCATATCTTCATAATTATGATGAAAAATATCGTTATGAAATTGATAATGAACAATATAAAGATATTGTAAATCTCGCTCCACTCTTTTTAAAAGAAGACACGCTAAAATTAAGAGCATTTATTAAAAAGTATATTAAAAAACCAGATGATGGCGAAATTCTTTATCAAATTGATCACGGGAAGATTAGACCTTCAAAAGCACTGCAAGACACTCTAGTTTCTATGCTACAAGGAAACGAAGAATACTATATGCTTGATGAACAAAAAGTCGTGTATTCAATGATTAAATCAATTGTAGAAAAGTCTAAAAATAGTAATCAAAAACATACAATTATTGTTGAAGGTGGACCTGGAACTGGTAAAAGTGTTTTAGCCATTAATTTATTAGTGGAATTTCGTGATTTAGTTACAGCTTATGTCACTAAAAATAGTGCTCCGCGTAATGTTTATTATGAAAAACTAATTAGGGGAAATTATAAAAGACAATATGTACGTAATTTATTTAAGTTCTCTGGTGCTTTTACTGAAGCAAGAAACAATGACTTTGACTTTTTAATTATTGATGAAGCGCATCGCTTAAATGAAAGGTCTGGTTTATTTGGTAATAAAGGTGAAAACCAAATTAAAGAACTTATTAGAGCCGCTAAAGTTAGTGTTTTCTTCATTGATGAAGATCAAAAAGTAACACTTAAAGACATTGGTAGTGTTGATGAAATTAAACGATTTGCTAAACACTATAACTCTATAATCCATAGCGGTGAAGACTTTATACTTTCATCTCAATTTAGATGTAACGGTAGTGATGGTTATATTGCTTTCTTAGATGACTTATTAGGCATTAGAGAAACCGCGAATTATGATTATTTTGATCTAGATTATGACATTCGAGTTTATGACGATTTAGTTAAGATGAGAGAAGACTTAAGAGAATTAAATAAAATTAATAATAAAGCCCGTATGATGGCGGGATATTGTTATGATTGGGTAACGAAAAATAACCCTAACGCTGATGTGTATGATATTAAAATTGGTGACGACTTTAAAGCTAAATGGAACTTTAGTAACACTAGTACTTGGGCAATCGATCAAGACTCTTTTGACCAAGTAGGATGTATTCACACTGCTCAAGGATTAGAATTTGACTATATTGGTGTTATTATTGGTAAAGATTTACGCTATGAAAATGGTAGAGTAATTACAGACCCCACTAAAAGATCAAATCAAGATGCTAGTTTAAAGGGAATGTACAGAAACAAACAATATGAAGAAGCTGACACAATTATCCGTAATACCTACAAAACTCTATTAACCAGGGGCCAAAAAGGTTGTTATATATATTGTGAAGATAAAGCGTTGAACAAATATTTAAAGAAACGAATTGAATTTTTATGCAAAACAAATTCTTCGATTTAATAAAAATTTATTGTAAAAAATGAAGCACATAATATTTTGCTAAAACATCTTAGCGGTTTATCATATTAAAAATAGTAATACTTTGGAGAAATATGACGCTGTGAATAATCAAAGATTTGACTCAATAATTAATGAATTACAACAAAAGACCAATTGGAAGAATGAAAAAGAATTTACTATTGATGCTTTAGTGAGCAAATCACTACAATTAATGAATAAATCCTATGAATTTTTGGATAATTATGAACTTATAATCATCCCTTTGTTATTAAGACAAGTTCAAGAGGATATCATTTGGATTCTTGGCTTAGAATCAGATGTGATAACATTAAGCGACATATATAGCACTGAAGATAATAAAAGCATTAATTCTGACAAAGTTTTTAAAAAATTAATTAAATTATCAGGGATTAATAAAGAAGAAACAACTGATCTAAGCGACCAACTTAAGGAGTATAAAAAATTTCTTAATATACTGAATCACACAAATATTGAAATGGTGTTACACAATTATTTGAAATCTCATCAACCAATCAACCTAAGAACAATTCCTAGTTTCACTATGAAATTAATTATAATATTCCTCGATGGCATAATCACAACTATAGTAAATAGAATTTACAACTTTAATATTGAACCTGTTAATAAAGAACTTTTATATAAAGAAATTAATGACTTACCAAACATCTTTGAATTTACTAAAGATTTGAATGAAGAAGTTGCTATTTTTTTAGCCGAAACGGAACACATTTCTAACTATGTTATAAATCTATATGTGAAAACATTAAGAAACCTTGGTGTTGGTGAGGAAGAGATTGATAAAATAACGAAAAACTTTATTTGAATATCATGAAAATGAACTTCATATAAGATCATTATTGAATTTTTGCTTGTTTATAAAGTCAATTTTTGCGACACTTAATGTAGTTGATAGGCCTATGAAAGCAAAAAGTTTATTAAAGTTAGCGAGTTTATTTAGTCTTTCAGTTATTCTTTTAAGTTTATCTGGTTGTAATAATTCTAATACAAATACTGTTGTGTCTTTTTTACCATTAGAAGGGTCTTGCGGGGCTTATGGTACAGCTTACCATCACGGCATTAATTACTTTCTAAATAATAATGAAGAATTAAATTTTGAATATATTAATTATGATGATTCTAAAATAGAAGAAACACTTAAGAATAAAAATACCAAAGCTATTATTGGTAGTTTTAATGATGAACTTAATAATAGTGTTACTTCTAATAATGACATACCTATTATTACGAGCTTTTATAAACCTATTGATTATGAATATAACGCTGATAAAGCGTTCTTTCCGCTTATTCCTTCATTAACAAAAGAAGCAGAGGCATTAGGGGATTTAATGCTACTTGACGAAAGTATTACTAGTGTTGGTGTTCTTTTTAGTGATGAAGAATGTTATGAAGAGATGTACATAACCCTTAGTGAAAAGTTAGGACATAACATCTTTGTGGGATATGAGTTAGATGCAGAACATGACGCTTATAGTGCAATGTTAGATATTGTTATTGCTGATAATCATGATGCATTAGTGTTATTTACTAATATATATGACTTTAATAACTTAATTTATAAGTTAGCGATTAAAGATAATGAGACAGCTGTATACGCTCCTAGTTATATTGAAAGATTCTTTAATGTCCCGCCTAACTATAATGAAGATAAGTTTAGTATTTATTACCCTAAATTCACTAATTCTTTGAATATTAATGAAGAAGAACTTAACGCTACATTTACAGCTTCAGAGTATTATGAAGAACTAAATCCAACAATAAAGAAAAGAATAACTGATAACTTTAGTTTCTTTGTGGATGGCTATCTAGCAGTATCTATCTTAAATAGTGCAATTAACGAAATAGTCTCTAAACTTATAAATACAAAAGAATTGACGAAATTATTACATAAAAATGAATTATTTAAACTAGAAGCAGAAAATCTTGTTAAATATACTAAATCTTAAGAGATTTTGCCCAAATTTATAAATACAATAGAATTTTAGAGTTTATGACAAAAAAAATATCATTTTATTTTGACATAAAACCAAAAAGCAAAGTAGTCCGCAAAAAAGTCAAATCTGTCCACCAAAAATGAAGAAATCTGTCCATTAAATGTTCCAAAAGTCTCCGTTTGGTGTTAAAGAATGAGAAAATATCATTCGTGTATATTGGTTAATATGATGATTATATGACGTATTCTGTTTCTTTTAGTTAATGATTCAAGTAAATGTATAAATTATGGCATAATATGGAAGATAGAAAACGTTATATCAACACGTTTTCTGGAGGTAAGTAATATGTTAATTCCTTTTGTTGTTAGTGCTTACTTAATGCAAGTGTTCTTTCTAATTGGTTTATTTGCGGGTGAAAGCTTTAATTGGGCAAATTACGCGGGGCTAGTCTTTACTTTATTAACACTAGTGTTTGGTGTTATAGCCACCGTTAAAAGTGTCACAGGAGATACGCGCGACACAAGAAAAGAAACGATGACATTTAAGTTATTACTTATCCCTTACTTTGTGATTAATTTTATTATTGGCTTTATGGCACTGCTTGGAGCGTTAGTGAATTTTATGGTCTTACCAATTATTGTGGCAGGCGTTATTTTAATGCTTGTCTTTAATTACTTTATGGTTGTCGTTACTAGCGCTAGTAATATTCGTTATTTAATTAAAAACTTAGTAGTAAAAAAAGATCCTCTAACTTTATTACATATTGCTTTTCACTTTATTTTTGTCACAGATGTTATTAGTAGTGTTATCTTAGCGCTTAAAAAAGATTAAATGCTTACTTAATTCAAAAATATATTTTTATTTAAATATTTGTCCTTTAAAGCATTAATATTTGCTTGTAATTTTATTTATTCCAGTAGTAAAATGTTTTTAAGCATATATGGAACAAAATTTCCGCGCCCGTCGCGAATAGATTTTTGGACGATTTAAAAAAGAACAAGTTCTTCGCTGGATGATGTCTTTTACAGTGACGACTAGTGTCGCGGTTACTGCGGTAGTCGTTGCCAGTACCGCTGAACCAGAAGTATCTTTTACTAGTGTTGAAGTGCTTGGTAATACGGTATATTACGAAACACTCGTTAATGATCCCGATTTGACACTTGAAAGTGAGTCACTTGTACTTGATGTAAAGTCTGGGTTAGAAACTTTCTCGTTCCCGCTTTCTTTAGGAATAACAACGGGCAACTTTAATATCCGTTATTTTAATATGGAATATGAACTAGCCATTAAAGGTTCACAAGGCTACGGTAAAAAGACTTTTGCAACTTATAACATTATTAGTGTTAGTGAACCGGCAGCGCGCATCATGGCCACTCATTACACTGAAGAGCGTCAAGCCTTTACTTTTACCTTTGATATATTTATTTTTAATCCTGATCTTGAATTATTGGATATAACGCTATTCCCGTCTTTTGCTTTTAGTGAACCAGGTGAAGAAGGAGTAGTGACAGAGATTATTGAATTACCACGGATTAATTTAGAAGAAGGCACGAATGTTTGCACACTTGAATCAATACCGACGCACGCTAGTTTTGTTAGTCTTAAAATAGCGGGCACTAAAAATGACGAAGAAGTTATTTTATTAGATGAAAGTATATCTTTACCTTCAACATTTTCTTCTTATATTCACGCGGTGGGGTTTAGTGCGACTTCACTTTCACTCGTCGCTGAAGTTTTTGCGCCACTACTTTTTGAAGGAACAGCAACACTAAATCTTTATGAAGAAGAAACACTTATTGCAGCACGCGAGTTTAATGTGCCTTATGTTGATGCAGAAGGAGAATATATTCCCCCAATCTTTGATTTTGAAAATTTAAGCGTCAATACAATGTATACAGCGCAGATTGAAATTCCGTATATGAACCATATTAGGAAACAAAATGAAGTATATAAGAGTGAATTACAGAATGTGTATACAGCGCCGTATTACTCTTATAACGCAGAGCATATTTTGTACGAAAATGAAATGGTATATATCACACTTGATGTTGTTGATGAAGGAAGCATCATTAGCGGCGCTTATGCTGAATGCTTTGCACGCGACGAATACGGCGAATTAGTGCCAATGTACATTAATAGTTTCGAGAACGTGTCAGCTACTGCGGGTGAGAGTAATCAATACGAATGTATGGTATTTTACACTGAACAAAATATTGTTGAAATTAGAGTGTATATAAATAAGTCATATAACTATCAATATGAAAACGAATTAATTTATATAGTTACCATTTAAAGGAGGGAACGATTATGAGTAAGAAGTTTAAATTTAATAAAGGACTAATCCCGAAGCTAATTGTTATTGGCATCTTTTTAGCGCTAGTGATTATTGCAATTATTAGTGATAAGGTTCTAACAGGTACAGCGTTTGGTGACTTTGTTAATAACACGATTGGGAAGTTTTTTAACATTATTGACATCTTGAAGAATCACTGGATTACCATTGCGGAAAGTATTGTGATTATTGTGTTTTTCTGGCTCTTAAATAAACTCTTTGAGTATATTTTATTGCCACTAGGAAAGAAACGTAATAAACACTCAACATGGTGGGTATTATTTCGTAGTATCTTTAAGTATCTTAGTAGTGCAGTAGCGATTTTCCTTGTCTTAAGTGCGTGGGGTGTTGATACCCCAACACTCTTAATCGGGGCCGGAATTGTCGGGTTAGCGATTAGTTTTGGTGCGCAGAGCTTAATTGAAGACGTGATTGCTGGGTTATTTATCATCTTTGAAAAACAGTTTAAGATCGGTGACGTAATTCAGGTTGGAGAAACAAGAGGATACGTTATTGATATCGGAATTAGAACAACTTCAATTGAAGATGTCTATGGTGATATTTTAATTGTGAATAACAGTGACTTACGGATGATCTTAAATACAAGCGCAAACTTATCACCCGCAATTAGTGAAATTTATATAAGTTACGATCAACCTTTAGAAAATGTTGAAAATATAGTAAAGAAAGCTTTACCAACACTTAAAGAAAGAATTCCTGACATTATTGAAGGACCAAGTTACCGCGGTGTGCAAAAGCTTGATAGTAATGGGGTTTTAATCCGTGTGTATGCGAAAGTTGAAGACTTAAAGAAGTTCCAAGTAGTGCGGGATATGAACCGTGAACTTAAAATTGTTTTTGAAAAGAATAATATTAAATTTGGGTTCCCCACTGTTAATGTTAATGAACGCGAAGAAGAAGTAAAAAAGGCAAAAGACTAAAAAAGTGGTAGTTATTTAGTTTTTTCTAAACTATAATGAATATAAAGAAAAGGGGAAAAAATCTATGGAAAATAATACTTCACAAAAGATTTCATTTAAATTTGACTTATATACGATTATTATTGGTGCATTACTTGGCTTATCATTTGTCATGTCACTTGTGCATAATATCATAAGACAAATGGGCTTTATTGCTTTTGAATTTTGGCTACTGCGTTATGCTTTTTTAGCATTACTATTTTGTATCTTTTTAGTGGCAAGAGCACTTAAACACAAAGAGTTAATGCTTATTACAACAACTTTAATTGCGGCACATTATTTAATCTTTCCGGTTGGGACCGTTTCTTTTAACGGTTTCCTTGACTTTGAAATCCAAGCCCAATTTATTGTAGCGCTTGTCCTAATTGCTTTAATTCTTTTAATTGTCGCTTCCTTTATTAAAGTTGATATTTATGAAAAAGTTGAAACATTTTATAAATATGTGGTCGCGGTATTATTCGCCTTAATTGGCTTTGTCTTTTTACTTGATACCTTTATTAATGGCTTTAGAGATTATGGTGACTTTCGCTGGACAAGAGCGTTCTTTGCTTTAAGCGGTGTCTTTTATTACGCTGCTTTAGTGGGATTATTCGCGCTTCCAATTCTTGATACTGGTATTTTAACGCCAAAGAAAAAAGAAACAGTGCAAGAGGTTGAAGTAGAAGTTAAAAGTGAAGAAGAAAAACCGGTAAAAGTTAAAGCAGAACCAAAAGAAGAAAAAGCTGAAGAAAAACCAAAAGAAGCAGAAAAAGTAGAAGCTGCTCCAAAAAAGACAGAAGTAAAAGAACCGAAAGTAAAGGTTGAAAAAGAAACAGAAAAAGCAGAACCTGAAGCAGAACCAAAAGAGTAATAGTTTTACTTTTATTAAATTTATATGCTACTATAAAAATACACCTTGGGCGGCACTAGGCAGGAACCAAATAATAGCTCAAGGTGGGCGACACTACTTGTTAGTGTCGTTTTTAAAATCATTGTATTCTACATAAAAATGACAATCTTTTGACGTTAAAGTATTAATTTAGTAATGCTTTTGTTAAAATGAAAATACATTTTATAGAATCTGGTTTTGTTTTTATAAACTCGTGATCCTAAATTAGATGATAATAAACACGATTATAATGGGGTGGAGATGGTAAAAAAGCAAATGAATTATTAGAAGAATATATAAAAGAGTACCCTTTTTATACCGAGTTGAATTTTTCATCGCTTGATTATGAGGGGGATACAATTCCAAAGCTGTTAGTTTTCACTCAGTTAATAATTGATGAATTGATAAAAAATGATAATAATCGAATTGCGATTTTACTGCCAACAAATGACATTAATGTTTTTCCGATGATAATAACGAAGTATTTCAATGCACTTTTAAGTGAAAGTGATTATTCTTATGACTTATTTAGCAAAATTGAAAAAGGTCAAAAATTAAGTCTTGGAAAAGCTGTCTTTGAATTTGTGTCTGTAGAATTTGATAAGAAGACCAAGAAAATGAAATTAAATATTAAATAGGGCCTTGGCACAAAAAATGATGTTTTTGAAATAAGACAAATACCATTTGAAAAATGGTTTAATTATTTAGAAAAAACTGAAGCCAAATTAACAAAAAAAGATGTGTTCAATAAGGAAAGAGTTAATATATAACGCAAAAGTGATACTGATATTGACCTCCTAAAAAGTAGACGTACAACGATTTTGAAAACGATTGTATTATTCACTGCTAGGAAAATATTTAATGATATAAGTAGATTTTTATTGGTAAATAACACACTTCTTGAAGATATTGTTACCTTTGGTTCTGTCATTAAGAGTGAACCAATAAGTTTTAACATATTAAATGATGGGCACCTTGATGTGATTGTTCCATCTATAACGATTTGTTCAAAGTTTGATGGAATAACTGCCTTGCTATTTAATGAAGAATTTAGTAACAAAATTAATTATATTTTTGTGTTTCCTGATAAACTCGATGAGATAAATAATAATGTGTACGAACTAAAAAAATATTGACGAAACAAATACCATTTATAGTTTTCATTGACGAGGAGGATGATTATTACAATGGCTAATAAAAAGTATCCACTTAGACGTGAATCATTGTTAAGTCCTTGGGGTGTGGGGTCTATAGTACCTTTCCCAGGCAATGAATCTTTAATGGTAGCAGGCTTAAATTTTTGGTTTAAGGATGTCGACATGACTAAAGTAATGAGAGAATTTGAAATTGTTGATGAAAGATTATCAAGCAGACTAGGCGGTAAAAGATTTGTTTCTCCACCCGATTTTCGAGAAAGATATGATGAAAGTGAATTTTCAGAATTTAAAATTAGATCAGTACGTTTTCCACGTTGGCACTATTGTCCAGTATGTGGAAATATGGAAAAAGTTGGTCCTGTAGAAGTACGGCCACAATGTAAGGGCGATATACGACAAAAAATATAAAGATAACAAAGAAACATATTGCTCTCAACTAGTTAAAAAATATCCAAATCGGTTGAGAACTGCCTATCTTGTTCCTGAAAGATTCATAGCGGTTTGTGAAGAGGGTCACATTGAAGACTTTCCGATTATGGAATGGGTCCATATAAAATCAAACAAAGTAATTGATAAAGAAAATTGCAAACTAAGAAGAAGTACAGGTGGTATTTCATCATCATTATCAGGAGTCACTTATCATTGCACATGTGGCGCAACCGCTAGTATGGCTGGTGCATTTAACCAAGATGCTTTAAAGACAGTCATTGGTTATACATGTCAAGGTGTAATGCCATGGTTAGGGAAAGAAATTGGAAGCGGAAATGAAAAATGTGGTAAATCGCTTCTTGTTTTGCAAAGAGGTGCATCAAACGTTTGGTTTGCTGATCTAATTAGTTCACTTTATATACCTAATATTGAAAATATAATCAATTCTAAAAATGATAATTTTGATATTTCAGAAGAAGAATACAGAAAGCAAGAATTTAAAGTTTTAATAAAAACAAAATCTGGAAGTCCAAAAGAAGAATTATTTTGTATCAAGAAAGATATAAAGGAAGATGATAAACTACCATTTTTAAATGGTATTTCTTTGGTTCATAAATTAAGGGAAACAAGAGTTTTCAATGGATTTAAAAGGATTTCACCAAATTCTAATAATGCACCAATTACATTAAATAAAAATGATTGGTTACCAGCTGTCAAAAATAGTGGTGAGGGAATTATGTTTGAATTCAAGTATGGTTTGTTAGAAAAATGGGCAAATAAACCAAATGTTTTGAGAAGGATTAATCAAATTGAAAAAAATTTGAGACTGGGTAATGTTCTATCTGATGACAAACAAATAAATCCTATTTATGTACTATTACATACATTTGCACACACACTAATTAATGCCCTCTCGCTTGAATGCGGATATTCAAACGCTTCCATTCGTGAGCGTATTTATTGTAGTAAGTATATAAACGATAAGAATATTCCAATGGCAGGTGTATTAATTTATACAGCATCTGGGGATTCTGAAGGCTCACTTGGCGGATTAGTACGACAAGGTGTTCCTGAACGTATTCAAGAAACAATTAGTAGAGCAATTAACGAAGCAAGGTGGTGTGCTGCTGACCCCGTTTGTATTCAAAGTGAAGGCCAAGGTCAAAACGGCTGTAATTTAGCGAGTTGCCATAATTGTTCGCTATTGCCAGAAACATCCTGTGAAAATAAAAATATGTTATTAGATAGAGCGTTAATGATAGGAACATTAACAGATCAAACTAGGGGTTTTTTCAATGACTATGAATGGTAAAAAAAGATTTAAGGCACTTGATTTATTTTCTGGGTGCGGGGGTGTTTCATGCGGATTATATCAAGCTGGTTTTGATATTGCGGGAGCGGTGGAAATTGATTCTGATGCAAGAGATACATATAGTAGTCAAAATGCTTTTAAAAAAACTAAGATGTTTGGGGATATTACTAAATTAAATGGAGATGACTTATTAAAGGAAGCTGGTATAAAAAAAGATGAACTTTATTTGCTAGCAGGATGTCCACCATGTCAAAATTTTTCATATCAGAATAGAAAGAGAAAAGAAAAAAGCAGAGAAGAAACAGAGTATTTATTATTTGAGTTTTTAAGAATTATTAAAGAAACATACCCACCCTTTATTTTAATGGAAAATGTTCCTGGTATTCGTAAATCTTTCAATGGAGAAATATTAAGAAAATTTTTAATGAGCTTAAAAAATGAAAATGAAGTTGATGATAAAAAACAATATTATTATACTTTCGGTGTTTTAGATGCTTCTGAATATGGAGTGCCGCAGAAAAGAAAGCGATTTGTGCTTCATGCTGTCCGGCGAGACATTTACGAAATAATGAGAAAAGAGAATATTGATTTTAAATTACCAGAGAAAACACATGGCCAAGGTTTGCTGGATTTAGTTACCGTGTGGGATGCTATTTCAGATCTTCCATCACTAAAAAGTGGGGAATCATATTCAGGAGAAAAAGCAATCTTTAATCATCGTTCTGCTAAATTAAGTGATATTAATTTACAAAGAATCACGGCGATACGTAAAGCTGGTGGAAGTAGGTCTGGTTTACCCGATAATTTAGTACTTGATTGCCATCGTAAATATTCTGGGCATACAGATGTTTATGGGATTATGGACCCTAATAAGCCAGCACCAACTATTACTGGGGGTTGTCTGTCTTATTCGAAAGGTAGATTTGGACATCCTTTTCAAGATAGAGCAATTTCGCTGCGGGAAGCTGCAAGATTGCAAACATTTCCTGATAATTTTGTATTTAAAGGAAGTTTAACTAAAGGGGCATTACAAGTAGGGAATGCTGTTCCAGTAAAGTTAGTCAAGGCTAGTGGAGATTTATTCTATAGTTATATTGAAAAGCTTTCAAAAAATAAATAAAAATATGCTAATAATGAATTTGTAATCATTATTTGTTATAATTATTGCATAACATCAATAAAAATGAATAATAGTGAAATTAAAAAAGTTAATAAAGCGATAGGTAAGGCCATTAAGGAGGGAAAATGGCTTTATATTAACTATGCTAAACCTGAAGGTGATACCACTAATTTTTGGATTTGTATCTACGATATAAATGAAAAATCTAAAACTTTTTTGGTAGAGAGTTTTAATCATCATTATATCGACAATGAATATGAAGGCTTTTATAAAAAATATAGATTAGATTATACACGCATCACTAGAGCAGAAGTAATTGAAGGAACAACATACGATGTTCCTGAAAAACTTCTTAACAAATTATTGAATAATCAAATATCTTGGCTTAATATCAATACATATGATGAAAAAATATTGTCTTATTATAAAGAATGCGTCTTTTTTGATGTGCCGCCCTACCAAAAGAAATCGGCATTGATTGAACGCCTTGATGAAGAGGTACTTGAAGAAAATAAGCGAGGATTTGAGTTAAGTCTTCAACAACGTGCAGATTTATCACGTATTTTAGAAAAAGAAGCACTCGAAGAGCGTGATGATAATTATTATTCAACTAAAGAATTAGTGGTGAATGTTTTAAGTATAAAAACTAAACAAGGTCTCTTTGTGATTGCTTATCGTAATGTGCTATTTGACATTAAAAAGAAATCATTAAAACTTTCAAGTAATGTTCAATATAACTATATGTTTACCATCGCCACTGAAGGGGATAATTTCATTACTCATAATTTGCGCAGTTATTTAGATATGGAAACTGATGAATTCATCGAATTATTTGAAAAAGATCGTGAAGCGGCTAAAGACTTATTTATGAATGGTGTGCTTTCCCCTGGCGAAGCATTGGATGATCACCCGTATTTAATGGATATGTATCGTAGTTTTAATGTAAATATTAATCGTGAATTTGATAGTATTCGTGAAGCATACAAGGACAGGGCACTCAGTGCCCCACTTGATGCATTCTTTGGTAATATGGCAACTAGAAGATTAGGGAAACGCGATGATTATGCGATTGCTTTTTTACATGACAAATTAAATATCGATCAAATTAGAGTTATTCATAATGCCCTTAAAAATCCAATTACTTATGTGCAAGGACCGCCAGGCACAGGTAAAACAGAGAGCATTCGTAATTTAATAGTCTCGTTACTATTTAATGATCAAACCGTTTTAGTGGCTTCTAATAACAATAAACCAATTGATGACTTATGGCATAAACTAAACACATTAAAATATAATGACCGCCGAATACCAATGCCAATATTACGCCTTGGTAACAACAAGGCAATTGCAACGACTATCCAGTGGATTAGGCGCATTATAGTTGAGTATGCTGATGATATCGAACGCGCTGATGAAGAAAAAATTTCACGGCAAAAACAACGAAATAATGATAATTATAAATTGATGAACACAAAAATATCAGAGTATGAGGAAAGGCTTGAACTCCAAGAACAAATTTCGGCTCTAGAAAAAGTAAGTGAAAAGCTTGGTGACAACCCTCGTTTTGTTAATTTAGCAATTGAACTTTCTGAAAAGAAAAAGCGTTTAGAGAATCTCCCAATTATCAACGAAGAAGAAATTAATAAATTTATCACATTTGATAGTCGTGCTTTTATGATGTGGCTTTATTTTGAATCACTAGCACGTCTTAAACGATTGTCAGAACCAAAATATAAAGAGTTCCATGAGATTTTAAATATGAAAGGTGGTGAAAAGCAAATATCTGCCTTTAATAAATTCGTGGCCGTTGACGAAAATTTACGCATGTTACAAAATGTATTTCCAATTATGATGACGACTAATTTAAGTGCGCCACGGCTTGGTAGCCCAAAGCAACATTTTGATATGGTAATTATTGATGAAGCTGGTCAATGTTCGATTGTTAATGCTCTTTTCCCTATTATTCGTGGTCGCAAACTTGTATTAGTGGGTGATCAAAATCAATTACAGCCAGTATTAATGATTAATCCGCAAATTAATGAACGCCTAATGCAGAAATATAATATTAGCGAAAGTTATAGTTATCTCGATAGTTCAATTTTAAAGACCATGACTAGTGTAGATTTAATATCTAAATTCATTTTACTTCGCTATCATTATCGTTCTGATCCCAAAATTATTGATTTTAGTAATCAAAAGTATTATCGGAAAAGTTTAAAAATAAAAACCAAAGCGAAAGAAGACTCACTTTTATTTATCGATGTAAAGCAAGGCAAGCACATTAAACCGCCTGTACGTAACACGGCAGCCAATGAAGTAATTACAATAATTGAACACATTAAGCAAAACAATGAAAAGAGCGTCGGTATTATTACGCCTTTTCGAAATCAAGCAGTTTTTATTGAGGAACAACTTCGCGCAAATGGGATATCTGAAAAGGAGGTAACAGTTGGAACAGTTCACACATATCAAGGCGACGAACGAGATATCATTTACTTAAGTGGAGCTGTAACTCCTTTTACTAGTCCGAAAACTTATGAATGGTTAAAAGAAAATCGAGAATTAGTGAATGTTGCAAATACTAGAGCGCGGAAAAAAATAGTATTTGTGGGTGATTATGAAGAAATAAAAGAAATGTCAAATGGGAAAGGTGATTTCTTTGAACTTGCGGAATATATCAAAACTAATGGAGTGTCAAAAATAAGTGATTCATCCGACAAAATGCCTGTTAATTCACTAAATTATCAACAGTTTAATACACAAAAGGAGCAAGAACTATTAAACGCCCTTGCATTTATTCTTTCGTTCGCTGAAGAATATATTGTGCGAGAACAAGTGCGTGTTGACAAGTTTGTTAATAGATATTTAGCTGGAAATTTATTTAGATACGCAAAGGATGCAACTTATGACTTTGTTATATTTAGAAAGACAAAAATCGGAGAATTTCCCGCATTAGTTATTGAATTAGATGGTCCAGAACACGAAACTGATGAAGCAGTAAAAGAAAGAGATTCTAAAAAAGAGTTAATTACGAAAGAACATGGAATAAAATTAATTCGTATTAAAAACGACTATTCACGACGTTATGTATTTGTTCGTGATACTATTTTAAAGGCACTTAAAAATTAAGTGACAAGGTTTTTTATAGCAAGTTGCCGTTAGCTATTTTATAATTAAAGTGTCGGATTAATCCTTGACTAAAGGAGGAAAAGTAATGTATAAAGATTTCACTTATGGTGCGGATATCTCTTCACTCTTAGCGGTCGAAGAGTTAGGTGGTACTTTTACGAGTGATAGTGGTGAAAAGCAAGAACTTTTTGAAATATTAAAGAGTAACGGCTTTAATTTAGCGCGGATTCGCTTATTTGTCGATCCTAAATCAAATAAAGGTGTTTCTTATGGTGCGGGTCATAATGATTTAGAGACGGCATTAACACTTGCAAAAAGAGCGAAGGACCATGATTTTAAAGTATTACTTAATCTTCATTATAGTGATTTTTGGGCAGACGAAAATCATCAAACATTACCCAAAGCATGGGCTAAACTAGACTTTGCGGATCTTGAATATCAAGTCTATGCCTACACTAAAGAAGTTGTTACTACTTTTAAAGAAGAAAATATAACACTTGATTATATTCAAGTTGGTAACGAAGTTAATAAAGGAATCTTATGGCCGCATGGTAAGCTTTTCCGTCGTAAAAAGGCAACACAAACAGAATATGACGCTTTAGCGATTTTACTTAATGCTGGGATTAAAGCAATTCGTGAAGTAACACCGAATGTGAAAATAATGATTCATTTAGGGCAAGGTTCTAATCCAGAGATGTACGCAGATTTCTTACATTTTATGGAACCAAGGCTTTTTAAATTTGATGCTATTGGATTATCTTATTATCCGTATATTCACCGCCAAATTACTGAATTACAAGCGACACTTTTATTTATTAAAACTTATTATCCTTATGAACGCTTTATCGTTGAAACTAGTTATCCTTTTGAAAATGGTGATGAGACAAGTATTGTAAATAAAGATAGTTTCCCACCGAAAAGAGGTTTCTTAGCCTACACACCACTAGGACAAGAGCGTGTCCTTGAAACAATTTTAGATGCAGCGGTTGAGGAGCAAATTACAGGGTTATGTTATTTTGAACCAGGATGGATTAATGTTAATGGTTTAACTGTGGCAACAACAGAAGGTATTAAATACTTAAAAGAAAAAAATATCAAGGCCGGCAGTACATTATTTAATGAAGCTTTGTTTTCAAGAAGCGGCCGACCTAATCCAGCACTTAGCGTTAAAAATAATATGGATGCTTTTAAAAAGAGTGATAATTAAAAGGGAGAGTCCTCGCAAGTAGCGAGGGCTTTTCATTTGTAAAGAAAAGTTTACTAACACGCTTACGAGTTTTTCGTTTAGTGTTAAGTAGTGTATAATTACTAAGTAATTAAAAGTGAAAGTAGAGAAGTGCATTTATGGATATTATCTTACAAACGAATAATCTCTCCAAACGGTTTAAAAATAAACTAGCGCTAAAAAATGTAAATATGACGATATATCGCGGTGATATTTACGGGTTTGTTGGTGAAAACGGCGCTGGTAAATCAACACTGATTCGCCTAGTGACGAATATTTTACGGCCTTCGACTGGGAGTTATTCATTAAACTTACCAAAAAGACTTGGCGTAGTGGGAGCGATTGTCGAAAGTCCTGCTTTCCATCCCGGCTTAAACGCTTTACAAAATTTACGCTATCAAAGTGATTTATTAGGTTATAAAAAGACTGATGAAGAGTTATTAGTGTTACTCGATAAAGTTGGGTTAGAAGAACAACGCAATAGTAAAAAAGTCGTTAAAAACTTTAGTTTAGGGATGAAACAACGGTTAAGTATCGCCGTGACCCTTTTAAGTAATCCTGAATTTATTTTGCTTGATGAACCAATGAACGGGCTTGACCCCGCGGGCATTAAAGAGATGCGTGACTTAATTTTAGAATTAAATCGAAAAGGTACGACATTTTTAATTTCTAGTCACATTTTAACTGAGTTAGATAAAGTAGCGACGCATTACGGGTTTATTAGTCACGGTGAATTAGTCGAAGAAATTTCCGTGCGTGACTTGCATAAAAAAGCTAAGAGTTATACCGAAGTTAAATTAGGTAGTGAGGTAAACGCTAAAGTGCGTGAATTACTTAGCGGTTTAAATTTTAAAGAAGCTAGCGCGACAACTTTACACTTTGCGACTGTTGCAGAAGCACAAAACGCTTTGAAACTTTTAGTCGCTAACGATATTAGTGTTACTTCTTTTGAAGAAATCCATGAAACAATTGAAGATTATTACTTACAAAAAATTAATAAGGGAGTTGGTGCCTAATTATGAAAAAATTATTAATTGCTGATTTACGGCGGATCTTCAAAGGTAAAGGTATTTATGTCTTAATGATATTAGGTTTTATTTTTCCAGCGATTAGTGCGCTTATCGTTCAGCTTTCAGGTCTCGCCGCTAATGATGTGGCAGAACTTGGTGACTTAGCAGCGGAAGTATTTAATCCTGTTGCTTTATACGCTGGTAGTTTTAATCCAACACAAAACATTGGTTTAATTTTACTCATTGTTGTTGCTGTTTTAATATCTGGAGAATTTACAAATAATACAATTCGGAACAAAATCGTTGCAGGACACTCGAAAACATCGCTTTTCTTAAGTTCTTTAGTTACTGTTTTAACATATGTTTTTGTTGTCGTATTAGTTAATAGTTCCTTTACTTACCTTTTTAATAGCATAAGCTTTGGCTTTGGCTTACATCCTTTTAGTGACTACTTTAAGCGCGGATTAGTTGCGTATAGTAGTATCTTTGTCATCTATACGATTATGACACTATTAACTTATCAATTTAAAAACCTAGCGGGACCACTCGGGCTTGTGCTAGGTATTTACTTTGTGTTAATGATGATTAGTACCATCGTCTTTTCTTTTAATGGGGGGACTGGTTTTAAAGCCAAAGTTTTATTTTATATATTCCCCTTTTTATATTTATCTGGAATTGCTACACCAATAAAGCTTGAATGGTTATGGGCAACATTGACGAATGTTGGGTATTTAGCCTTGCTTACAACACTTGGTATTTTATTAGCGAATCGCACTGATTATAAATAATTATTTAGTTTCTGCTTTTACTTCAGTGTCTATTTTTACTTCGTCACTTTTTGCTTTGTTAATTATTTTTTCATGTTCGTGAAGAGCATAAAGCGCGGCACCAATCATCCCGCCTGTTTCACCAAAGTGTGACCGTTTTAAATTAATATACGGATGAAGTTGCGGTAGTGTATACTTTTCGACCGCTGGTAAAATATCATCAAAGAATTTATCCGCACTTTGCATCACAGCACCACCAAGAATTACAACATCAGGATCATAGAGTGAATAAATATTAGCGATACCTTTCCCTAAGTTATCAACCCACACATTTCTAATCGGGGAGAAGCGGCTTTCGTTAAACACACTTGCGACGGTATGAATATTCGTGCCAAAGCGTTTTGCTTGGTTATATAAACTTTTACCCGAACAACTCCCTTCAAAACTATTACGATTCATTTTGTCATTAGGGCGCGGTGTTTCTGTATCAATAATCATATTGC
>FZPS01000154.1_pt37 | contig 19630 bp, 17 predicted proteins | sample 1817821 | NCBI WGS metagenome assembly FZPS01 (sample SAMEA104158645, study PRJEB21678) | metagenome | place: Germany | collected 2015-04-21
AAATATTTATTAAATTTGTAAAAAATATATTTTTATGTCATCTAATCCTAACGGTTTTATTCCTCCACATGGTGGTTATCAAAATCTCATGTCTTATCAAATGGCAGAAATTGTATATGATGCCACTATTTATTTTTGTAATAAATATATTAGTAAATTTTCAAGAACCCATGATCAAATGGTGCAGGCAGCAAGGAGTGGAAAACAAAATATTGCAGAAGGCAGCATGGCATCTGGCACTTCTAAAGAAACTGAAATAAAATTAATGGGCGTCGCTAGAGCTAGCCTAGAAGAGCTACTATTAGACTATAAAGATTATTTAAGAACAAATAAGCTTTCACTTTGGGGGAAAGATGATCCTCAAGCACTACAAATAAGAGCTCTGGGAAAATTAAAAGATAGGTCATATATTGAAGATTCTTACCCAGAGGTTTCAGTAAATACTATTATCTGTTTAATTCACCAAACAAATTATCTATTAGATCAACAAATAAGAAAATTAGAGGAACAATTTATAAAAGAAGGTGGAATAAGAGAAAATATGATGAAAGCCAGATTAAATAATAAAAAAAATAAGAATTAATTAAACACTCGAATAATCAAAGGATGGGCTTTCATTAGGCAATTCATGCCCAATAACGAATTGCTTTAACGATTCGCTCAAACAAATCGCATCAATAAAAACACCTCGTATGAACATATAATCATATGATCTATTAACCTCGTCCTTTAGGTCGAGGAACAACAAAGAAAAAGGAATGGGCTTTAGCCCTGAAATATTCTGAATAATGGATGCGATAATAAATAATAAAAAAACCTTTTATGGGTAATTCACAAATCTACCCAATTAATCGTCCCAACAAAAAACACCTGTATATTTAATGATTGTAAAATTATATTTGGTCAAATGCTTCAAATATCTTTTTTGATTTCCATATTTTTCAATTCTTTTCTCCATTGTATATAACCGACAACTGCTAAAAAAGTAAGTAAAACAAAAAGAATCGTAGTGGGATAAAGTTGTTTATAAATATAGAGTGCCACACTGGTAGCATCTACGACGATCCAAAATATCCAATTTTCTATTTTTTTGCGAGCAAGCATCCACGTAGCTACGAAACTAAGTGCAGTAGTGAATGCATCCCACCAAGGGACATTGCTATCGGTATAATTAGCTAAAATAAATCCAATTAAAAAAAATGTTCCTACTGTTATGATAGCAATAATAATCCATGTTTTTATATTATTAATAGTAGAAATTGGCAATGGTGCCCTTTCATCATTATCATTTCTCTTTTGTCCGAAGAGCCACGCCCAAAGCCCATAAATGGACATTCCTACATAATAAAATTGCATACTCATATCGGCATATAGCTTACTTGTATAATATACTACTATGTACATAGCTGATACTACTAAACTGATTAGCCAATAAAACGGTTTGGCATTAATCTGAAAATATATAGCTATTATACCTAAGCTAGCTGCTATTATCTCAAACCAATGTACACTTATATATTCAAACAAATCATATATAGTTTTTTAAAAAAAAACTCGTTACACCAAAAATAAAATTTTATTTAATTTGAAGGTAGAGTATAATTATCTAAACAAGCATTTGCTATTTTCATAACAAAGATAGAATTAGGATTTTGGAACGCTTCTTTTATCTCTTTAGTCAATATTTTCATTACATCATCATACTCACCAAATATCTGAGTGCTCATTCCATTTGTGATTATTTTTATTTCTTTATAAGATCTCAATGCCTCTAAAAATTTTTCAATAGGCTTTGTGTATTCCTCATTTAATGGATAATAACTAATCTCTACTGAAGTTTTCATTTTTTTTTACAAATATATGAATAAATTATAAATCATAATCTACAAACTAGCAACTGATAATACCTGATCATACTTAAAAATTCCTAATCTCAAAATCCTTAATTAATAAAAAAATAATGCAATTTTTTTTGATTAATTATAAACAAATTCAACTTTTTGATTAATTTTGCTATCAAAAAAAAACTATTATGGAAGCAGAAATAGTACATTACAACATTCCGTTATGGGCCATTATACCATTTGTATTAATGCTTTTATCTATAGCTATATGCCCATTAATAATTCCCGAGTGGTGGGAAAAAAATAAAAACAAACTGTTAGTATCGTTACTATTAGGTATACCTACAGCCATATGGATGATAGCAAAAGGACTTTCAGCTAATCTAGCACATCAGTTAATATTTGACTATATTCCATTTATTATACTCTTAGGTTCATTATTTACAATAACAGGAGGTATACATTTAAAAGGCGACATAGAAGCTAAACCTACTAACAATCTAATGTTTCTCCTTATCGGAGCGGTGTTAGCATCATTCATGGGTACTACAGGTGCCGCAATGCTGCTGATAAGGCCATTAATAACTACCATTTCACAAAGAAAATATAAAACGCATACAATATTATTTTTTATAGCTATAGTAGCTAATTGTGGTGGCTTACTTACGCCCTTAGGTGATCCACCCTTATTTTTACTCTATTTGCGTGGTGCACCATTTACATGGTTTTTAAATTTATCAAAAGAATGGGCATTTGTAAATGGTATGCTACTACTTATGTACTTTTTAGCAGACACATATTATTATAAAAAAGAATCTCCAGAAGATATTTCATTTGACAAAACAAATAAAGAACCATTAAAATTAGTAGGCAAACTAAATTTCATAGCATTATTAGGCGTCGTAGCTTCAGTAGCATTTTTAAATCCACATTATATACCTGCAATGGAAAATAATGAATATTTAGGCTTTATTCGTGAAGGGGCTATGCTTTTATGTGCTCTATCATCATTATATTTCACACCTAAACAAATCAGACAAGACAATTTTTTCACTTGGCATCCAATATTAGAAGTTGCATTTTTATTTTTAGGTATTTTCACTACTATGACACCTACTTTGATGTATTTAGAGTCTAATGCTGCATCATTTGGATTGTCTGAGCCATGGCATTTTTATTATGCTACTGGGGCACTCAGTGCTTTTTTAGATAATGCTCCTACTGCTATATCTTTTTATCAGCTTGCTTATGGATTAGCTAGTGCACATACTGGTACTTTGGTAGCAGGTATATCCGAACAACTATTAGCTGCTATTTCTCTAGGGGCTGTTTTATTTGGATCCATGACATATATAGGTAATGGACCAAACTTTATGGTAAAATCTATTGCCGAAGAGAATAAAATCAAATTGCCTAGTTTCTTTGGATATATGTTTAAATTTTCAATAATCGTTTTATTACCTGTCTACATATTAACTCAATTGATATTTTTATAAAAATATCATAAAATTACTTTACTAAAAAAAGCTAATATTAATTTTTCTATTAAATTTGCTTAGAAAAATATATTAATATGAAAATCGACAAAAAGAAATTAATACCTTATGGGGTAGCATTAATAGTGATATTAGGGGTTATATTTATTTTTTTACATCCCATGCTTTCTGGCAAAATCATAGCTCAACCAGATATAATACAACATGCAGGCATGTCTAAAGAAGTTAATGATTATTACAAGCAAACCGGCGAACAAGCTTTTTGGACATCACGTCTCTTTAGTGGTATGCCTACTTATCTGATATCTATGCGATATAATGATATTTTAGTTTCTAAATTAGACAAGGTTTTTACACTTTTTTTGCATCCACACATGGGATATATATTTCTTTTGTTTGTTGGCTTTTTATTTTTGATGAAAGTATTGAAATTAGATACTTGGATCTCGATAATTGCAGCTTTAGCATTCACTTTATCTTCATATTTTATAATAATCTTGCAGGTAGGTCATACATCTAAGCTACATGCTATAGGCTATATGGCTCCATATCTAGCCTCTGTCATTTTGATTTATCAAAAAAAGTATAAATGGGGAGCCTTATTGGCAACATTATTTTTAGCATTGAATATTAGAAGCAATCATTTACAAATTACATATTATTTGGCTATTATTACTCTTTTCGTTGCTATATATTATACTATTATTTATATTAAGAAAAAAGATTGGAAACATATAGGTTGGGCTACTTCTATAATGGTGGTTACAACCATAGTAGGAGCGTTACTTAATTTTAGTTTAATGTATGTAACTAATGAATTTAGCAAAGAAACTACACGAGGCAAATCTGAGCTCTCGATTGCAGAGAATACAAAAGGTTTAGACAAAGACTACATTACACAATGGAGTTATGGTGTAGATGAAACAATGACATTTTTGATACCCAATTTTAAAGGTGGAGTAAGTGATAGAATAGCTACAGTATCACCTAAATCACTCACAGCAGCTGATCGCGAGTGGAGAGAAGCCGTAGCTAGTTGGGAAGCTTACTGGGGGACACAACCATTTACCTCTGGTCCTGTATACATTGGTGCTGTAGTGATGCTTATCTTCTTTGTTAGCTTAGCTTTTATTTGGAAAAATAAACTTAGCATACCATTAATGTTGGTTACTATTTTGGCTATCTTGCTAGCATGGGGAAGGAATTTCATGCCTTTAACAAACTTTTTCATCGATTATATTCCACTATATAGTAAATTTCGTACTCCGTCTATGATACTCGTAATAGCTGAATTAGTAATTCCTATATTTTTTGCTTTTCAGGTATATGATATCTACAAAAACCCTGATTTTTATAAAAAAAATCTTAAAAAAATATTGATAATAGGAGGTGTAGTCTCTGCAATAGTGCTTTTTATCGCAGTGAGTCCATCTAGTTTTTCGAGCTTTTTATCACCCAGAGATCAAGAATTTATCAATCAATATCAAGCTCAAGGTTATAATATAGATGGATTCATCACCTCATTAGTAGCTGTCAGGGCCAAGATGCTTAGCAATGATGCTTTACGTTCATTGATTTTTATGTTAGCTACTTTGCTTGTTATAGTTTTATATATTAAAAAATCTATTCCTAAGTCTGCTTTTTTAATTAGTTTAGGACTACTAGTAGCTATAGATCTAATACCAATAAATAAAAGATATCTCAATGAGTCTCATTTCATTACTAAGAAAAAATATGAAAATCCTTATCCATTGACTCCAGCAGATCAATATATATTAGCTGATAATAAAGATGGTCAAGGCAAAGTGCTAAATCTGACTGTTAATGTTTTCAATGATGCGTCCACTGCTTATTATCATCGCGATATAGGTGGATATAATGCTGCTAAGCTAAAAAGATATCAAGAATTAATAGAATTTCATCTATCACCAGAAATACAAAGATTTGTTTCTATTTTTCAAAATCAACCTCTTACAATGGAAACGATAGATAGCAGTTTGGCCGATCTTGGAACCATCAATATGCTAAATACTAAATATATAATATTACAAAAAGATCTGATGCCACTACTTAATACACACGCTTGTGGATATGCTTGGAATGTAAACGACGTTAAATTAGTCCCTAATGCAGATGCAGAAATCTCTGAATTAGATGGCATTGATCCACACAATACCCTTGTAATTCAAGATAAATATTGGGATCAAAAATATAATGATGCTCTTAAATCTTTAGATACTAATTTTCAGATTAATATAACTAAATTTACACCTAATGAGATCAATTATCGTTATGCCTCATCTAAACCTCAGATAGTAGCTTTCAGTGAGGTTTTTTATCCAGAGTGGGAAATGCAGATAGATGGACAAGTGCAACCAATTATGAAAGCTAATTATGTCTTGCGTGCTGCTTATCTGCCCGCTGGCAAGCATGAGATAAAGATGCATTTCGTCCCTAAAATTTATAATAAAGCTAAACCTATCACTTTGACTACTAATATTTTATTTATATTACTACTAATAGGTGCTATAGTGCAAGAATATCTAAAATACAAAAAAAATTCTAAGATCTCTTCATAGAGAGTAATATTTTGTTTTGCTTAAAATAAATTTTTTAATAAATTAGTTAATTAATTTTATTAAAATAAAATTAATTAACTTTGGCATCCTAAATCACTTAAAAAATTTAAAAAACATGAAACGATTTTTTTTATTTTTAACATTTACTATGATTTCTAATCTTGCAATTAGTCAAATTAGTAAACTTGGTACCCCATGGAGTTTTATCAATAAAGTAACAGACATCAATAATATAGATACTTACGTTATGACACCTCCAGATATAGATATGCTAAAAGCTGATGATGAGCTTATGTATAAATTTGATAAAAAAATAAGAATCGGTGTTATACAAAGGGTAGATATAGACGCAAATAATTATGGTAGCTTCGATTATTTACCTAATGGAGATATCATTTGGAGAATAAAGATATATTCTAAGGATGCTAAAGCACTCTCAGCCTTATTTGATTATTATAAACTACCGCAAGGTGTCAAATTGTACGTATATAATCCAGATAAAACTTTTGTTTTGGGCGCATACACTAGTGAAATCAATAATGACGAAAATATAGTTCCTATACAATCTGTGCCCGGCGAAGAGATGATATTAGAATTCAATATTCCTAGTAGTATAGATGATTTTTCTTTTTTCAATTTAGGAGAGATTTGTTATATATATAGAGATCTGGGGATAGATAAAGCATCAGGATCCTGTAATGTAAATGTAGCTTGTTCTGAAGGTGCTAATTGGGTAAATCAGAAAAATGGAGTAGTTAAAATAAGATTACGCGCTGGTAGTTATTATTATTTATGTTCAGGTTCATTAGTCAATAATACCAAAAATGATTGTACTCCTTATATTTTAACAGCTGATCATTGCGGCTATGAATCTAGTACAAATGATTTGAACTATTGGATATTTTATTTTAACTATGAAGCTGGCACATGCAATGGTACTACCCCCATATACTATAATCATACAGTTACAGGATGCACATTAGTAGCTCATGATAATTATGGCTCAACTAATAGTGGTTCAGATTTTTTTCTAGTTAAATTAAAAAATAATGTACCACAAAATTATAATCCATATTATAATGGTTGGTCTAGATATACTACTCCTATATCTACTTCGGGCGTAGGTATACATCACCCAGATGGTGATATAAAGAAGATCAGTACCTACCAAAATACACTATATAGTGGATATAGTACTCATTGGAGAGTTAGTTGGGTAGCGACTGCTAATGGACATGGTATTACTGAAGGTGGATCTAGTGGTTCACCTCTATTTAATAGTAGTGGAAAAATCATTGGTACTCTAACAAGCGGTACTACAAGTTGTGATAACTTGAATGGAAGTGATTATTATGGTAAATTTTCTTACCATTGGGCTTCTAATGGATCTACTAATGACAAAAAATTACAACCTTGGCTCGATCCTTTAAATCAAAATCCTATGGAGCTCAATGGTAGAGACTTTTGTGTAGTTAATATTGATGATTATGAAATTCTAAAAAATTCTGTTAATATTTATCCAAATCCAGCTAGAGACTACATTAATATCAATATCAATAATCCAGACATTAAGTTTTTTACTATTTATATATATGATATTTTAGGTAATCTAATTTTTCAGTCTGATATAAATTATAATGATACTTATAAATATGATGTTTCTTATTTAGAAAAAGGAACTTATATTATTAAAATTACAACTGATATAAATTCAATTTCATTACCTTTTATTACGCAATAAATACTATTTAGTATAAAATATCACTTGATTTAGCTACAAATACACATAATTCAGCTAATATAATATGTGATTTATCTATTAATTGTATTAATTTTTGATTTACATATATATTATTTGTAATTTTGTCGAAAAATAAAATAAAAAAATTATGGCAAAAACAAAAGTTTTAATTGTAGAAGACGAAGCTATCATTGCAAAAGACATTGAAAATGTTTTGACAAAAGCTGGTTATAAAGTTGTAGGTTCCTTTCCTACAGGTGAAGCAGCTATAGCTGCTGTAGAAGAATTAAATCCAGATATTATTTTGATGGATATAATGTTAAAAGGAGACTTATCTGGTATTCAAGCTGCTGAGATAATTCGTGAAAAATCTAACATTCCAGTAGTTTTTCTCACAGCCTATGCAGATGAAAATACTGTAGATAAAGCTAGATCTGCTATTCCTTATGGTTACATCGTAAAGCCTTTCAAAGAAAATGAACTAATCGCTACTATCGAAATGGCTCTCAATAAATACAAAGAAGATGAAGATCTGAAAAAAGAAAGGGATATGCTAAAGAACATGGTCATAGAAAAAAGTGACCAAGATAGTATCTTTGTAAGAGCAGATTACAGATTAAATAGAGTGAGATATTCTGATATATACTATATAGAAGCTTTAAAAGATTATGTAGTTATTAATACTGAAGACAATATCTACACTACTCACACTACTATGAAAGAAATGCAAAGAATACTACCAGCTAAAGATTTTGTGCGTGTTCACAGAAGTTATATTGTTCGTTTAGACAAAATTTTTAGTATTAAATACCCTGACTTAGTAATCGAAGGCAAAATGAAAGTGATTCCTATCGGTGGTATGTATCGCAAAGAATTATTCAGCAGACTAAATTTAGTTTAATATTATTTTTTATGAACTAAAAAACGCCTATTATCAAATGATAATAGGCGTTTTTGTTATATATTTTGCTATAAATATATAATAAAAACTCCCTAATATTTCTATTACCATAAAAATATTAACATACTTAATTATCTTTATTTATTGCTAAAAATTTCGAATATCAAAATCAGTTTTAAAGTTTAATTTTTTTGGATATTTATCCTTGCATCTACAGCTACTATATTAGAACCAGTTCCTAGAAGAGGGTTAATATCCATTTCAGATATTTCTGGAGCAGTTATCAGCAGAGCACTAACACGTTGTATTATATTAGCAAAAATTTGCTCATCTACACCTTCACTACCTCTAACTCCTTTTATTATTTTATATCCTTTTAGATTTTTTATCATATTCAATGCTTCTTCTAAAGATACTGGCGATAGAGCAATTTGTATATCTTTTAATACTTCTACAAATATGCCACCGAGTCCTGCTGTGACTATATGTCCAAACTCACCTTCTTTTTTACCACCTATAAACAATTCAGTACCAGTAAGCATTGGTTGCAATAGTACTCCTGTAGCATCTTTGATGTGCATTAATCTATGAAATTCTTTCAATAATTGTTCTTTATTTTTAACATTCAATACCACACCACCCACATCAGTTTTATGTATAGGGCCTACTACCTTCATTACTAGAGGATATTGTATTTCTTTTAGAGCTATATCTATTTCATTTTCATTAGTTACCACTTTTTCTTTTGCTCGTGGTATACCAGCGGCATCTAAGAGTTGCGACACCAAATGTGGTGCTAGGAATCCATTATCACTCATATCAATAATATGACGAATAGTGTTTTTATCTATTTCTGGTAATTTTATATGAAGTTGTGGTTTTGGAGTATTGTATACTGATATTAGTCCTTTAGCGAAAAGAACTTCATCAGGGAAACGTACGTGTCCTTTTGAGATAAAATCATTCACTTCATCGGCTACATTAATAGAGCATGGTAATATAGGATATATGGGTTTTTTACAAGTAAGCATTTTTTCATGAAGTACATTATAAACATCAAAAATCGGAAACAGTCCTGGACTACCAAATATTACTACCATCCCATCAATATTATCAAATTCCTTTTCGCAATAATCTATTATGATACCTAATTGCTCAGCAGTACCCGTTGCTAAAAAGTCTATTGGATTATTCACTGATGAACCAGGAAAAAGATATGAAAGGAGTTCTTGAGCTTTTTCGCCTTTGATGGGGGGAATTTCTATTTCACTATGAGAAAGTGCATCAGTTAGCATAACGGCAGGTCCACCTGCGTGAGTAATTATAGCTAATTGATTTCCTATCAATTCTTTATGCATAAAAATAGAGGCTACAGTTACCAGTTCATCGCGACCATAGCAACGTACTATTCCTGCTTTTTTGAATAATGCATCTACACCTATGTCAGGAGTGATCATTGCTCCAGTGTGTGAAGCAGCTGCTCTAGAGCCAGCTTCAGAATAACCAGCCTTGATAGCGGCTATTCTGCAACCTTTAGATATGAGAGATTGAGCATGTTTTAATAATTTTTGTGGTTTTTTAACATTTTCCATGTACAGCAATTTGACTTTAGAACTTTTATCGGGATCGAAAGTCTCATCCATATATTCTAAAATATCCTCTACACCTAATTGAGCACTATTGCCTACTGAATAAATACTTGAAAATGGCAAGCCTCTAGTCATACTAAGATCTACTATAAATACACCTGTGGCCCCACTAGCTGTTATAAAATCACAACCTTGTGGATTAATTTCTGGTAATGGCGTAGTGAATATACCTGCGTAATTAGTATTGAATACGCCGGTACAATTAGGGCCTATTAGGCTGCCACCTACTGAGTTTATAGTGTCTACAATTCTTTTTTCTAACTTAGCACCTTCATTGCTCTCTTCGCTGAAACCAGCCGAAATGATAATAAAAGCTTTAATGCCTTTTTGAAGAGCTAAGATTTCTACTGTATCAGGGCACAGATGTGCAGGTATTGCTAGGATAGCTAGATCTATCTGGTCAGGTAAATCATCTACCTTTTGATATGATTTGAACCCTTGCACTTCGCTACTATTTGGATTGACAATATAAATCTGTCCTTTATATTTGTGGTCTAAAATATTTTTTAAAATCTTCCCACCTGGTTTTTGAACATTGTTAGATGCACCTACTATTACTATACTTTTAGGATTAATTAATTCTGGCCTTATCATAAATTATTAATTTTTAGGCAAAAATACTAAAAATGATTTGAAAAATTAAAAATAGTTATTATATTATAAATTTTTTAAGAAAAAATTATTAAATTCGCAAAAAATAATTCATAATTATGAATGAATTCGAAAAAGCCATCTTGCAAGGTATACCTGATAAAATACCTGAAATGCCAGTATTTGAAGAAAATATAAATAGAGCTCCTAAACGTAGACAAATATTAAAAGAACAAGAGAAGAAATTGGCACTCAAAAATGCTTTACGTTATTTTTCACCAAAACATCATGAATTTCTAGCCAAAGAATTCTTAAATGAGTTAAATGAATATGGTAGGATTTACATGTATAGGTATATGCCTACATATTCTATGTATGCTAGAAATATAAGTGAATATCCAGCTAAATCTAAAAAAGCAGCTGCCATCATGCTAATGATCCAAAACAATCTAGATCCACGAGTAGCACAGCATCCTTATGAACTGATAGTATATGGTGGTAATGGATCTATTTTTCAAAACTGGGCTCAGTATTTATTGACAATGAAATATTTAGCTACAATGACAGATGAGCAAACTTTAGTTATGTATAGTGGCCATCCTATGGGACTGTTTCCGAGTTCAAAAGATGCACCTCGAGTGGTAGTAACTAATGGACTAATGGTACCCAACTATAGCAGTATGGATGACTATGACAGATATAATGCTCTAGGAGTAACACAATATGGGCAGATGACAGCTGGATCATATATGTATATAGGTCCACAAGGAATAGTGAATGGCACTACTGTAACTATTTTGAATGCTGGTAGGAAAAAAGAACCTGGCAGACAAAATCTCAATGGAATGCTATTCGTATCTTCAGGTCTTGGTGGTATGTCTGGCGCACAACCAAAAGCTGCAAAAATAGCTGGTGGTGTAGCTGTAATAGCAGAAATCAATCCCAAACCACTGAAAACAAGATTAAATCAAGGTTGGCTAGATGAATATTATGATTCCCTAGACAAACTTGTACCTAGACTAAGAGAGGCAATGGTAAATAAAGAAAATGTTTCTATTGGTTACTTGGGTAATATTGTAGATTTATGGGAAAGATTATATGATGAGAATATAAAAGTAGATATAGGCTCAGATCAAACTTCATTGCATAATCCATATCAAGGTGGTTACTATCCTGCAGGACTTACCCTTGAAGAGTCAAATGAAATGATGAGCAAAAATCCAGAACTTTTCAAAGAAAAAGTACATGAAAGTCTAAAACGTCAAGTTGCTATTATCAATAAACATGCAGAACGTGGTATGTACTTTTTTGATTATGGTAATGCATTTTTATTAGAATCTAGTCGTGCAGGTGCAGATATTTTATTGCCCAATGGTGAATTTAAGTATCCGAGCTATGTACAGGATATAATGGGGCCTTTATTTTTTGATTTTGGCTTCGGTCCATTCAGATGGATTTGTACATCTGGCGATCCCATCGATTTAGATAAAACAGATAAAATAGCTGGAGATATATTAGAAGAAATGTATAAAACAGCTCCAGATGAGATAAAACTACAATTAAGTGATAGCATTAATTGGATTAGAAACGCTAAAAATAATAAATTAGTAGTAGGTAGTCAAGCCAGAATATTGTATGCTGATGGTGAAGCTAGAGTGAAAATCTCAAAAGCCTTTAATGAAGCTATAAAATCTGGATATATAAGTGCTCCGATAGTATTAGGTAGAGATCATCACGATGTATCTGGCACAGATTCACCATTTAGAGAAACTTCTAATATTTATGATGGTAGTAAATATACAGCTGATATGGCTACTCATACTTTTGTAGGTAATGCTATCAGAGGTGCTACTTGGGTATCTCTGCATAATGGCGGTGGTGTAGGTTGGGGCGAAGTGATCAATGGAGGCTTTGGACTAGTACTCGATGGTAGCGATGAGGCAGATAAAAATTTGAGAAGCATGCTCTTTTGGGATGTGATAAATGGGATCTCTCGTAGAAGCTGGGCTCGCAATCCTAATGCTATGGTTACTCTCAATAGAGCCCTATCACATCATAAAGATTTATCTGTTACAATACCTAATTTAGCTAATGATGATTTAATTAATAAACTTTTTGAATAACATCTCATTATTAAAAAAATATAATGAAGTTTAAAAAATATTTATTTTACTTTTTGCTTATTATTTCTATATTTCTTTTATCCTCTTGTCAAACGCAAAAAAAACCTCTGCCTAATAATATTAAGAAATATAATCCTAAAAAATGTAATACTTGTCCCGGATTTAATTAATAATAGGTTTAATAGACAAAATTATATAATAAAAATTCATTAAATTTGCATACAAATTTTAAAAAAAAATGGCACGTATTTTATCAATAGATTATGGAGCCAAACGTTGTGGGATAGCTATTACAGATCCTATGCGAGTATTAGCGTATCCACTGACTACAGTGCATAAAAAAGATTTATTAAACTTCGTCATAGATTATTGTTTGCAAAATGAAGTTGATACAATAGTAATAGGAGAGCCTATCAATAATAATGAAAAATTGTCACCTATCGAAATCGAAATTCAAGGGTTTATAAATCAATTAGAAAAAAAATTATCAACAGTAGATATAGTGAGAATAGATGAAAGTTTCACATCTAAAATGGCAGTAAGAGTAATGATAGATGCAGGAGCCAAAAAAAAGCAAAGGCAAAAAAAAGAAAATATTGATAAAATAAGTGCAGCTATCATATTACAAGATTATTTAAAAATGTTAGAATTATGATTTTACCTATTTTAGCTTATAATCATCCAAATTTGCGGATAAAAGCAGAACCTGTAGGCAAAGATTATCCAGATTTACCACAACTCTTAGAAGATATGTGGGAAACATTAAGAAAAAGTGATGGTGTAGGGTTAGCTGCTCCACAAATAAATAAATCTATTAAGCTTTTTATAGTAGATGCTAGGCATTATGAAAGTAAATTCCCCGAGACTAAAAATTTTGCAAAAGTATTTATCAATCCTGAAATTATAAAAATGTCGGAAGAGACTATATACTATCCAGAAGGATGCCTAAGTGTACCAGGAATTTATGAAGATGTAGATCGACCAAAAACAATAACTATTAATTATTTTGATGAAAATTGGCAAGAACATACAGATACTTACACAACCATTATTGCTAGAATTATCCAACATGAATATGATCACTTAGATGGTATTCTTTTCCCAGATAGATTGCCAATGGTAAGAAAAGTTTTGATCAAAAAGAAATTAGATAATATTAATAAAGGTAATGTAAATATAGACTACCCAATGATTTTCTCAAATAAGAAAAAAATAAAACAAAGTTGATTATGAAAAAATATATATTTTCAATATCTATCATTATATTAGCTCTATTAACTAGTCAATGTACTCAGAGCAAAAATAAAATATTAGAAAAAATTAATAATCTAGAAAATGAAATAAATGCTAGTTTTCCTAATCCCAATCCATTGAAAATCAAAGAATTACATAAATTATATATAGAATATGCTAATAAATATAATGAAGATACTTTATCACCACATTTTATATATAAAGCGGCTGAAGCTGCTGTAAATATTCAAGAATATGACAAAGCTATTGATGATTTAGATTTACTTATAAATCAGTATCCACAACATAAACTCGTTCCCTATGCTATATTTTTTAAAGGTTTTATATATGAGACTTTTTTAAACAACAAAGAAGAAGCAGAAAGACACTATAAAACTATTATCGCCAAATATAAAGAACACCCATTAACAAAACAAGCTGCTTTTGCAATAGAATCATTATGGATGAATGATCAAGAAATAGCAAAGATTCTAGAAATAGAATAATTGATACAAAAATTACTAATAAGTAGTATGTAAAAGAAAAATTCATTATAAAATCATAAGTTACTAAAAATTAAAAAATAATAATTTTTATTATTTTAAACTTATTTTAGAAATATTTTTTCAAGGCAAATAAATAGCACCACTACATGACTCTTTAGCAGAATGAGTTACTTTTGTACTAGTATTTGGTAATCCAATCCATCGCAACAATCCTAGAAAAGCAAATATTATAGCTTCTTTATAATCTATAATTTCTCTACTAGGTAAAATTATTTCGCCTTCATAATTTTCACTTAATTTTTTTATCAAAAAATTATTATGTGCACCGCCACCTGATACTAATACTCTACCATTTTGGGGTAATTTACTTGAAATTGTTACTGTAACGTATTCTACAATTGTTCGTAATAAGTCATTAATAGTAAATTGATCTGCATATTTATCTATTATAGGAATAAACTCTTTTTCCACTATTTCTCTACAGAGTGAATGATTATCAAAAGTATCATTAATTTTAAGTAGATTAGTTAGTAAACCATCTACAATTAGACCATTTCGAGCTAATTCACCGTAGTTATCATAAGTTAAATTAATTTTTTGAGTAACATAATTTAAAATTATATTTACTGGACAAATGTCAAAAGCTGAAATTATTTCTCCATTTTCTATAATAGTAGCATTACTGAAACCACCTAAATTTAGAAATACACTATAATCTGTAAACAAGTATTTTTCTCCGATTGGTACTAATGGAGCGCCTTCTCCACCTAAACCTACATCTTGGCTACGAAAATCACAAATTACCGGTATCGATGTATCGCTAGCTATCACTCCACCATGTCCGAGCTGATATGTGTAACCTGCTGCAGGATTGTGCCATATCGTATGTCCATGCATGCTAATAAAATCTACATTTGCATTAATTGTAGACAAAAATTCACGAATTAAATCTGATAAATAGTGAGAGTATCGAAAATTCAGATTTATAATTTCTTCACCTTTTAGGTAGAAAGCATTATTTAGCAAATTCTTCCATTCGTGTGAGTAGGCAAAAGTTTGTGTTTTGAGCACATCAAATTGCCAATTATTATTTTTTAAATATTTTACTAGCACTAGATCTACACCGTCGCAGCTAGTACCAGACATCATACCTATGATGTTATATTCCATTTTGTTATTAAAATTTTTCATTTCCAAAAATACATTTTTTTTATTAGTATTAAAAGTATTTAATTTTTTTATCAAAAATTATTTTATTTTTCATCAATTATTGAGATTAAAACATATATTTTTAAATTATTTTCATAACATAAAAATAATTTAATTTTGTAAAAATACATTACATAATTTGAAAATTTTTACTAAAAAGATTTTAATTTAAAATTTTTTGGCATTAAATTTGTTTTAAAAAAATTTCTAAAAAAATATATATATGAAAAAATTATTTACACATACAATTATTATTTTTATCATAATATTTGTATTTACATTAGATTTAAATGCACAAAAAGAAAAGAAAAAGGTATCAAAATCTAAAACACAAACAAATAATTTAATCACTAATCAGTCATCTTTTGACAAACAAAGCATTAATCAAAGTATACAGCCTAGTATTAATATAGTAGATAAAGATGCTGAGGTTGTTGTCAAAGGTGTTGGTATAACAAGAGATGATGCCTTGAAAAATGCTCTCCGTCTTTGTGTAGAGCAGGCAGTGGGCGTAGCATTAACATCAGAAACTAAAGTTGAAAATTTTGTTGTTATCAAAGATGCTATTAATACGAGAGCAGAAGGGTATATATCAAAATACGAAATATTAAATGAAGTGCCTTTTCCTGATAGATATGAAATGACTGTTAAAGCTCTTGTTAGTTTAGATCCTATTAAAGCTGACTTTAACATTTTATCAAAAGCTGTTGGTGGAATTAGATTTTTGGTAATGTATGATGATAGAAATATCCCAGCTGGTGATGTGGCAAATTATGAATTCGCTGTAGAAAGAATTAATGAATTTCTATCACAGAAGGGATATAGATATATTGATAAAAAACGTTTTGACGAGTTAAAGACTGAATCTAAAGGCATATTGAACGATATAAAACCTACTGAGGAAAGCTATATTCAGTACCTTGGTATGAAAGCTGATGCTCAATTTATTATTTATATTAAAAATATACATACTATTAGTAAATCAGAGGCTTTCGATACTAGAACTAGCTCAAAAGCTGTAATTGAATGCAAGGTTTATGACAATTGTACTGCAGAAGGATTGGGTACAGTTGTTCTTGAAAGTGATTGGAAATCTGCTTCTGGTTTATCTCTTATGCCTGCAATTACTGAAGCTGTTTCAATAGATATCCCAGATTTACTTGATGTTTTTACTCGTTATATTGGTAATTGGGTAAATAATGGAACTCCTTTTGAACTAAGATTTTATCATACAGGTACTTATAGAGAGTTAAGAGAATTGAGAACTAAATTGCAAAGTGATCCTGATTTTGGTGGTGATTTAGAGATAGTTAGTTTTGATAATTTTACAAAGTTAAATTGTACTTTCAAAAATCGCCCAGATCAGTTAGCTGATAAAATTCTTGATTACGCTGATGCTATACCTGAACTAGCTAATAAAAAGTTGGATGTTAAATATATTTATGGCCGTCAGATAAATTTCGCTCCAGCTAACGTTACTCTAGAAGAGTTAAATATTTCAAAACCTTAAAAATTTTTTATATATTATGAAAACAAAAACATTTTTTTTATTATTGATTTTTATTTTGTTAGGAATTAATTCATATTCTCAAGAGATAAAAACCAAACAGAATACTAGAACTAGCAAAAAAGCAATCAAAACTTCAAAAATTGAAAAGCAGGGGTCTACTGTAAAAACTAGCGATTTACAATATCAAACTACTCAAAAAGATAATAATAACATTACTAAAGATAGCTCAAAAGTGTCTCAGCAGAGCCAAACTATCAAACCTATTGAGATTGTAAATAGTGATCAACTTTCAAAAAATACTACTCCAGTTATTACTCAGCAAGCAAATGGATCCATTAATTGGACTGAGCAATATATAGAAGCTAAAGGAACCTCAGTAATAGATTATGAAAGATTCCCTAATAAAGCTCAAGCTAAAGCTATGGCTACGCGAGGAGCTATTGTAGAAGCTCAAAGAAACTTACTAGAAATTACTCAAGGTGTAAAAGTCGTTAGTGAAACTACTGTGAAAGATATGATGACTCAAAGTGATTACATTTATTCTCGTGTAGAAGGTATTGTTAAAGGAGCACAACAAGTAGGTGAACCTATAGAAAAAGATGGATTAATAGAGGTGAGAATGAGAATACCATTATACGAAACTGACGGCTTAGCTGCTGCACTCTACGATGGATTGCCTAATATTAATAATAAAAATCTCCAAATTCAAAATAATATTTCTGATAATCAACAGCAAAATGATGTAGCTAATTCCAACCAAAATATTATACCTAATGGATTAGTTTTTAATTTTAATGGAAAAAAATTTGATCCTTCATTATTCCCATTGATTGTAGATCAAAATGGAGATATTATATTAGACTTATCTATGCTTTATAATCCTAAAGAAGGCAAATTTCCTAAAATTTTATCTAGTACAAAAGATATTTTCCAAGAATTAAATTTCAAAGAAGGTACTGATGTAATCGATGTTATTCAATCTTATGATGGTAAAATTGTAGTAGATGGTGATAGTGTAAAAAAGCATCCATGGTGGAATAATTTTACAAATATTGTGAAAAAAGGTCTTAATGTTGGAGCCCAAATATTAAAATTTATCCTTTTAATTTAATTTTTAAAAATATAAAAATATGAAATTTAAAATCTTTTTTTTAATGTTTATTATTACTTTGATTAGTAATAATATTTACAGCCAATGTTTATCTCAGTTAACTATTTTTCATCAAGATGGTGAAAAATTCTGGGTGATAATTGATGGAGTGAAACAAAATACTGCACCTCAATATACGATCTTTCTTGATAGCTTAAAAGGTGATTTCGTAAAAGTCAAAATAATTTTTGATAATGAAAAAATAAAAGATATTAATAAAACTATACCATTAAAAGATGAAAATGATAAATGCGTTCATTCTAAATATGTTATTAAAAAAGTTAAAAATGAATATGTGATGCGACTTTACTCTTATGAACCTATTATTATAGAATCTAAGAAAAATGAATTAGTTAATGATGTTCAGCTAAACAATCAACAACCACAGCAAGAGTTGAATGTGCAGCAACCTCAACAAGTACAACAAAATTTACAACTGCAGCAACCTGCTAATCAAAACCAACAACAAGGAGGAATAGGAGCAACTATTATTGATCCTACTACTGGACAACCTATCAGCGTCAATGTTTCTTTTAATGTGCCAGTTACTGATCCGCAAAATATAAATCAACCGCAACAAGAATTTTCTCAAAATCAAGTGCAAAAGCCGATTCAACCACAATTGCAAAATATTGAAAAACAACCACAAATTCAGCAGCAACCACAACAGATCTCACCAGCTTATTATCAACCTATGAGTACAGAGGATTTCGCTAGTGCTAAAGCTTCTATCTCATCCAAATCTTTTGAAGACTCAAAACTTACCTTGGCTAAGCAAATAGCTGCTTCTAATCATTTGACTTCTAAACAAGTAAAAGAAATCATGCAACTTTTTAGTTTTGAGGATAGTAAATTAGATTTTGCAAAATATGCATATAAATATGTGTATGATCCTAATAATTACTACATCGTAAATGACGCTTTCAAATTTAGTAGTTCTATTGATGAGCTAAACGAGTTTATTAAAAAATAATTTATTTATCGTAGATAAGGTAATATTTTTTCTAAAGCATTTGCCCTGGAGCCCTTTACTAGTACTAGGTATTCATTTAATGGATTATTTAGAATAAAATTTATTAATTCTTTAGTATTGGGTAC
>FZPS01000109.1_pt689 | contig 19626 bp, 21 predicted proteins | sample 1817821 | NCBI WGS metagenome assembly FZPS01 (sample SAMEA104158645, study PRJEB21678) | metagenome | place: Germany | collected 2015-04-21
ACCTAAATATACTAAATGGCTAAGTAAAGACGGACTTCTTAAACTAACAGCGTGGGCGCGCGATGGTCTTACAGATATACAGATAGCTAATAATATGAGTATTAATGTTTCTACATTGTATAAATATAAGAAAGAACACAGTGAGATTAACGAGGCCTTAAAAAAAGGAAAGGAAGTTGTTGACATAGAAGTAGAGAATGCTTTGCTAAAAAGAGCATTAGGCTATACATACGATGAGGTTATAAAAGAACGTAATCACGACGGTGAGCTGGTCACAACAAAGATAGTACAAAAAGAAGTACAACCTGATACGACAGCGCAAATCTTTTGGTTAAAAAATCGCAAGGCGGCGGAGTGGCGAGATAGGCAAGAACTTGAACATGGCGGCGAAATAAACAGTCCAGTGCATGAAGCGATGCTTGAGGCGCTTAAAGCGCGTAATGTATTAGAAAAAAATGAATGATGTCGCAGTTCCGACTTTTACCGATAAAACCCTTGATAATATTGCGGTAGGGCTTTCAGGAAAATGTCAGCTACACGTTTACGAAGGCACTATTAGGTCAAGTAAGACCGTGACGGCAGTACTTGAATTTTTTGAAGCAATTCAAACATCTCCTGAGGTTTTGCATTTGATAGCCGCAGCCGACCTTGACGCGATTCGTGAAAATATATTATATAGCCAATTTGGTTTAATTACTTGTTTTCCGAAATATTGTGCATTGGTTAAAGATAAGATTGGCGGTTATTATGTGTCAGTAAAAAGTGTAATTCCATCTCGAATTTTAGAACGGCGAATTTTACTTGCAGGCTATACGGCGGCTGACCGCTGGAAACGAATTCTTGGAAAGACGCTTGGTGTAATTTTAGTAGACGAAGTTAACACTGCTAACAGACAGTTTATTGACGAATGTTTTGCCCGGCAGGTTAGCGTTAACAATCCATTAATGATATGGACACTTAACGGCGATAACCCTCAGCACTGGATATATCAAGACTACATTAATCGATGCCAAATAGTAGGCGAAGCGCCAGCGACTATCCGTGCCGAAATGGACAAAGTGCCTAAAAATGTGGGTTGGTATTATACGCATTGGAAAATGCAAGATAATCCTGTTATGACGATTGATAAGATACAGCGAGCAATGAAGTTGTATCCTATCGGCAGTTACTATTACACGATTAAAATACTTGGAGAACGCGGCGTCCCCGGCGATTTAATATACATTGACTACCTTAACGATGAACAGATAATTGATGCGTATGCAAAAGACAATAACGGAAATCCTGTTTATCAGCTTTCACGGTTTATTATCGGAGTGGACATCGGCGCAGGCTCTGCGCATGACGCATTTGTATTGATTGGCTATAACTACAATTACAGTCTTTGTATTGTGCTGGAATGCGAAAGCTTTCTTTCGGTCGGTTATACTACTAAAAAGCAACGGCTTAAAATGTTTATTGAAAGAGCGCGTAACATTATATCGCGAGAGTTCTCCGCTGGATTGACAGGCATATTAGAAGGTGTATCGGTTGATAGTGCCGAAAGTAATTATATTAATGACTTAAAAGCCGACCTTTTTAACACAGGTATAAAAGTAGTTGGTAGTTTTAAGGCAACGATTAAACAACGTATTGATATGAATATTGTCGCACTTGCAAGCGGCAGATTATTGTTTCACAAAGCTGCGGCAAAGGTTCACAGAGCTTTTGGTGTTGCTAAATGGGCAGACGGTAAAAAAGGTGAAGAGCGCGAAGACAAAAGCGAAGAGCATAACGACATTCTTGACGCCACCGAATACGCACAGACAGTACATATGAGAGCGTTGATGTTATCCGGCAAGAGGTAGTTTATGAATATTATTGATAAATTCAACGATTGGCGCAACGGACGGCGCATAACTCGCCTCGAGGAGGATTTAAGATTGATACAATCAAAAAATGGCTACGACCCTAAATATGTTAGAGATTACACTGCAACGCTTAATGCGGCACAAGATTTTACACTACGCATAAATGAATATCATGTATGGTTTAGCGGCAGTGGGCGCAGATTGAGGCTTTTTTACGCGTCATATCCTGACCTTGTAAATGTGCTTGCTTACTTTTGGCAAAAAGCGCCGTCGACATGGCGTAAAGTACATAGCGGGATACCGGGACTTATTGCTAAAAAAATGGCTACAATATTATTTGGCGGCGGATTGTCTACGGAAATCACGGTAACAAAAGAAGACGGTAAACCGGACAAAGAAAAAAGTAAAGCTATTACGGATGTGTTAAAAGAGTTAATAGACAAAACAGCATTTGCTGAGCGGGCGGAAGAAGGCGCGACGACTGAGAGTTGGAGCGGGCATGTGTTTTTCAAATTATCATATGATACGGCTTTATCTCCGTTCCCGATAATAGAGATTGCGGATGTGCGTCAGGCTGAACCTATCCGTGAACGCGGAATAACTAAAGGCATAGCTTTTTGTAACTATTATGAAAGCGGTGCGAAGCGATTTGTACACAAAGAAATTTATAGCACAAATGAAAACGGCGACGCTGTTATATATAATCAATTATTTAGCAAGACTCCAACAGGGTTAAAAGAAGTAGTCTTAACAGCAATACCTGAAACAGCAGAATTAGAGCCGGAAATTGTATTTGAAGGCTTAAAAGGGATGCTCGCTTTTGAAAAACCAAACAAAATACCAAATGCAGAGTTTCCTGATTGCGGTTATGGTGAAAGCGACTTCGCCGGTGCCACAAATGCATTTGATGCGCTGGATGAAACGGTATCCGAGATATTTGCCGAAATACGCAATAATAAAACAATAAGATATATCCCGGAAAGCATGTTGGAAATTGTTGAGCGCAACGGTAATATAGAAGCTGCAGAGTTTGATAGTTTTATTACCAACTATCAAAAAATTAACGACCGCATGAGCGAAGCTGGAGACAGCAAGATTGACATTACGCAAATTGAAGATAAAACTTTGTCGCATCTTGAAAAGTGGAAAGTGGCTCTTACTCTTGCGGTAAATAAAGCAGGGCTTAGCCCTCTTGCGCTTGGGATAACAGGGCTTGAAGCCGTAAACGCTGGAATGCAATCTCAGCGAGAGCGAAATAAAACAACGCTTGAAACCCGTGCGGCTAAAATTAAATTATGGCAACCGTTCTTGGGGCGGTTTTTTTCGCAGCTGCTTAAATTTAATGAATGGCTTAGAGAAGAAGGGCTACAGGGAGAAGATGCTTTATACACCGAATCTATGGATTTGTCTAAAATCAAAACCAATGTTAAGTTTGGCGACTATATTTCAGAAACAACAGCTGACCGAATGACTATATGGGGCGGCGGAAAAATGCAAGGTGTAGCAAGTACTGAACAATCTATACGAGAAATACATCCCGATTGGGAAGAAGTTAAAGTGCAAGATGAAGTTAACCGTATACGATATGAGCAAGGAATGAGCCTTGATACGCCTGACAATTTGCCGGAATTAAATGGAATGGCTAATAACCAACAAGAGCAACAATCGCCGCCAGATAACGAAAACGCAGGAAGCAATACCGAATGATAGCCGCTTTCGACCCGCCGGCGCACAGCGTAGCGATTGACGCTTTAATCGGCACACAAACAGCTACGACGAGAGTTAAAGAGATAATTGCGCAAGGAGTATCTAATAACTGGAGCGAAAAAGCACTTACTGAAAAGCTAAATACTGCGATTGCAGAGCAAGTTAATAAAATAAGCAATAGCAATGCCGCTCTTGCCGAACAGACGCGCAAAGCTTTAATAACCGCCGCACGCAAGTGGCATTACGAGCTTACCCGCACTTACGATATTCTTAATCGCAATCTTGCTAACAATGCGCAATTACGAGAACAGACATATACGGTGGGCATAGACAATATTTTTAAAGCATTAAAAGGCAATGCAGTAGCGGCGTTTCGACCATATCTTGACGATGGACGCAGTCCTATTGTACCAATAATTGATGACTATAGGCGCAAAGTACAGATAGCCATGGCGGCATTGGCGGCAGAACCGCCAAAGATAATACAAACTAAAAACGGACGTGTATATCAAATGCCGTTACGCAACTACGCTGAAATGACTGTGCGATACGAGGCAGGTTTGCGCGACATAGAAAGAATAAGAGCGGCAGGTGTAAAACTTGTGTGGACAACGAGCCATCCGAATGCTTCTCCGAGATGTGCGCCTTTTCAAGGACGATTATGGTCACTTGACAGCACAAGCGGTGTTGAAGACGGAAATCAATATAAGCCAATTGAAATTGCTTTACAGGGACCGTTAAAAGACGGAAACGGAATAATATCAGGATACAATTGTCGACATCGCTTAACTGTGTACCAAAAAGGAAGCAAAGCTCCTGCCGAATATAGCGAGGCGGAAATAAAGCGTGAATATGCCAAAGACAAATTGCAACGACGATATGAAAATAATATAAGACAACTCAAAGTAGCTGAAAAGCTTTGCAGAGCGAGCGGAGACTTAGAAAAGGCGCGGAAGTTAAGGCAAAAATGGCGGTCATTAACCGCAGATTATAAGCTTAAAAGTCTTGATATGGGGCGCGAATACTTTTCGTATCGCTGTGTCGTTGATGAAGTAGAATTGATATAATTATTTAGTAATTAAGACTATCGTGGTCTTTTATTATACCTCGCCGTAGCTGGCGGTAAAAAGCTGCTTTTATAAAAAATCCAAAGCGCCGGCGGCGGCGGTAAACACCGGAAGGAGTATTTATGGAAGGATTAAAAGAATTATTAGGCAACGAATTATTTGAGCAAGTGTCAGGTAAATTGGGCGAAAACAAGTTGTATGTAGGTAAAGATGGTGATTTTGTGCCGAGAGGCAGATTTAACGAAATTAACGAAGACCTTAAAACCGTGCGCGGACAGCTTATAGAGCGTGATAATAAACTGGCAGAGCTGACAAAATCGACTGGCGACTTTGAAGGCCTAAAAGCTAAAATCAACGAACTTACTGAAGCTAATCGTGTGCAAGCTGAAGAATTCGCAAAGCAGATACGAGACCGCGATTATGCTTCCGCTCTCAAAGACGAGTTTGGCGCCGCTGGTGTACAGGACGAAGTAGCCGTCAAAGCACACCTTGACAGCGAAAAAATAAAGTTTGAAGACGGGAAGCTTAGCGGAGTTAAAGAACAGCTAGAAAAATTAAAAAGCGACCGTCCGTATTTGTTTGCTCAAAAACAACCGGCGCCGACACGCGCAGGCGCAAAGCTATTAAACGGCGCACAACCTACTGGAGGTAAAAACAACCCCGAAAAAACTAAGCCGTGGAACGCGGCAATACGTTCTAATTTATAAGAAAAAGGAGTATTAATTAAATGAGTTTAAATTATGCAGAAGTATGGAGCCCAGAGCTCCTAGAAATTTATAGACAGCAAAGTCTAATCAGTCCGTTTATTAAGCCCAATGTAAAGTGGCTATCGGCAAAAACATTCCACTTCACCCAAATGTCAACATCGGGCTATAAAGCGCATTCGCGCGCAGGCGGTTGGAACAGCGGCACATTTGCGCAACAGGACAACGAATATACAGTAGCGCATGACCGTGATATACAGTTTTTAGTTGACAAAGCTGATGTTGACGAAACGAATGCAACTGCTTCAATAGAGAATATCAGTAAGGTATTTTTGACAACCAAAGGCGTACCCGAAGCAAACGCTTTGTTTTTCAGCAAAGTAGCAACGGTAGCTAAATCATTAGCGTCGTCAGGATATAGCTTAACCGCTCGTTCTGATTACAATAAAACAACCGTATACGGCAAGCTTAAAACTATACTAAAAAAGAACAAATTGCGTAGATACCGTGCGATGGGGCAAGGTGCTTTAATTTGCTATGTTTGTTCCGGTATAATGGACGCACTTGAGATGTCAGTCGATTTTACTCGTAAAATTGAAATGACGCAGATTGCCGACGGAGGCATAGGACTTGAAACCCGTGTTACAGATATTGACGGCATACCCGTGATTGAAGTCATTGACGAAGATGTTTTTTATGACAAATTCGATTTTGCAAGCGACGACGGCGGATATGTGCCTGTTGCGCATACGGATACAGTGACCGGGTCAAGAAAAATTAACGTGCTTGTTGCAAGTCCTTATGCGGCAGCGTTTGTTCCAAAAGTTGAAAGCATATACTACTTTGCACCGGGCAGTCACACAAACGGCGATGGCTATTTATATCAAAATCGTTCATTGTCCGATGCATTCGTATTTCCGAACGGGCTTGATAATAAAATTGATAGCGTATTTGTAGACCTTGACACAGATGAATATGGACTTCTTGATACAATAATCGCGACATCAACGGCGGCGGAGAAAGGCGAAACAACCAAAACTGTAATAACCGTATCAAGTGCTTTAAGCGACTTTACCAACGACTTCTATTACAAGTCAGGTGCATCCAGCGTTACGGCGCCTACTTATGGTGACTCAGTTGGTAAAACCTGGACTAAGCTGACATTGTCAAGCGGTGCGGAAAAGATTACACTTAACGGCACTGACACAAAAATTCGTATAGCGGAAGCCACAGCATATGGTGAGATTACTGGAGTAAGCGAAGAACTTACCGTTACTTACGGAGAAGCGAACTAGAATGAATTCAAGGGCGGGCAACCGCCCTGCATACTCACAAAGTCCGCATGAGGACTAAAGGAGGATTGATATATGACAGACATTGAATTTAAAGAAGCGTTTGTATCTAAATACGGAATAGACCTCGATAGCGCCTTGCCGAATGACGGTAGGTATAGCGAAAGCAATAAAATTAAAAATTATCTTGAAAGATGTGTCGACTTAGTTGAAATGAAAATAGCTGACTATAACCCGTTTTATAATTATGAAGATATGACAGAACGGCAAGTATCTTTTTTTAACAAAGCGGTTATAGAACAGGCATACTATATGCTTAACGCAAGCGACGTTACCGTAATGCTTGGCTATGACCCAGTAACTAACGCTCTTGTAAATATAGACGAACTTCGCCGCCGCTACATTGCGCCAATGGTAGAAAGATATTTAACTCGTGCTGGATTACTTTATCGCGGGTTAAACCGCAGGAAGGAGGATACGCTATTATGATTCCAAACGCGAGATTTCCGAATACTGCCAATTGGCATACAGCAAAAACAACTCCTGGCCGAGAAGAACTACGTGCAAACAATAAAGGTATGTTGTTTAGATGCTGGGCAAAAAAAGGCAAAGGTGCAAAACTAGCAGGAGAAGGCGCACCGACAAAAGATTATTCTATAACCTTGCGAACAGATGAGCCTTGCGTTGTAGATATAGACACCGACGACATTGTAGAATTTGATGGTACATCTTATATTGTTGTCGGCTTAGAAGAAATGCGGTCAAGCTATCGACTCGGCGCATTTGAATATAATATATACTTAAGATGAGCAGAGAAGAGCAAGCGCTTATATTGTTACAATCGTTTTTGCAAGCCGCCGCCCCTTACCGCGAAGGTCATCTTGTAAATTCGATAAAAATTTCAAGCGAATATGATAAGCTTTTTATAATAATCGGCGGAGAGCCTGCGCCTTATGCGGCGTTTACAAACGAGCCGTGGTCTTCTCTCAATTGGCACGGACGAAAAAACCCTAATGAAGGTTGGGTTGAACGAGCGATCAAAGCGGCTACTCCAGCACTTCAAAAAATGTTAAGCGGCGCAATGACTAAAGAAGAATATGATAAAATTCTTAAAAAACAAAAATTGATTTTAGAAGATACTCGAAAGCGCCGTGCTTCTGAAATCCGCGAATATTATAAAATTGGAGAATAAGATATGGCAACGTTTGAAAGTGTATTTGCAGATTTGCTGCAAAATGAGCTTGAAGAAAGACTTAAAATAGAAACGCTTGACGAAGATGAAAACGTAGTTGAAACGGAAGAAACTAATGTCATCATATCAAATGATGTACAGTGGCATCCTCTTAACGATGACGCTAATTCTGTTGGTATAGTTTTGCGCGGTGGCAACGAAACCAAGTCGGAAGTATTAGACTATGACCTTAATACATTAATGCTTACCGCCACTATCTTCGTTAAATCAAACAATATACAGCGCATAATAAGCGCATGCAATGAAATAGCGGCGGCGGACAATGCCGTGCTTAAAACATTGACTGTTAACGGAATAGAGTATAATTACAAGGGAATTTACAGCACTCCTTATGTCGTTGGCAGTCCATATGAGCTTAGGACAAAAAGCGGCACTATTAAAGCTATTAACGCTATTTGGGCAATAAACATATCTTATAGCACTAAGGGAATTATCGAACAGCCTAATGCGAAATTAATAATAAACGATACTGAATATAGTGTAAACTATATTGCGCGGTACGAAGGCGCGTCAACGCTTAATAGCGAGCCATATCAAGCTGAAGAACGAAAGACCTTATATTACTCTCCACGCAGTCATACTTATACTTATCATTTTGTTTTGCAGTGTGTAAAAAACGGCTTAAACACCTTGCAAGATAAGCTTGAACGCGTTATAATGGGTATTGACACAGTAAGCAGTGTGTCATTAAAATATTATATAGGGACTTCGGCGGCGACTATACCAATGCAGACTTGGACAATAAGCAAGGTTTGGGAGGGTGGTTCCGCCGCCATTGATATTATATTGTCGAGATAGGGAGGCGAGTATGACAGAGGAAAAAGAGTATAATTTTGCAAAATTACTCGAGGACAAAAAAATGACTCTAATTATTATTATGGCTATTGTGCTTATTACAGCGATAGTATTGCTTACGGTTGCTTTAACAGTTAATACATATACAGCTAAAAAATTAGATTATGGAGTTTTTGAAATAAAAATACATAAAAATTTTAATCATCCAGTAATAGATGGATACGACGAAACGGTTAATGGATGGGTAGGTATAACTGGTACTGATGTGGCGTATTCTTATAGCGGTATTTGGTATTTATTTTCAGGAGACAAAGTACGAGTTTATATTACAAATAAAAATATATCCAAAATTAGAGTAAAGTCAAATTATCCATATGATACAACAGAAGCAATTTATAAAATAAAAGGGCGATAACAACAATAGTAATATCTATTAATTACGGGAGGCATTATGGCAGATGTAACCGAGATACGAATAAGCGTAGATACGCGAATTATAGGCGACACATCGCAAGGCGGCGAATCACCGGAAGTTGCACAGCCGGCTAATCAAGATGACAGGCAAAAACAAGTTAATAAAGGCGCGGCGCGTACCGTTGCGCTTGCCGTTGCCGCTGATTTAGGCAAGAAAGCTATTCAGTGGGGCATCTCGAATTACGGCGAGCTTACAGGCGATTATACCACGCAGCAAGCATTACAGACGGGTATTGAGCTTGCAGGTTCCGTTGCAATCATTGCAGCTTCAGGCTGGATAGGTGCGGCTGCAGTCGCGGCAAATTACACTACAAAATTTGCTAATAATTTAATAGCTATGCGCAAAAGTCAAACATCAGCGGCGATGCTTCAAGCACGCACGCAGACACTTGTATCAAAAGGAGGTAGATAGGTGATTTCAATATATGACAATGCATCAGAGGAGTGGGAGCAAATTGACCATTGTCAGTTGGGGCAGGTGCTTGACGAGACTGTAGACGATACGCTAGACTCGGCAACAGTTGTATTCGAGCATTCGAGGAAAGAAGCATACGCTGAATTTACCCGCGTAGCTTTTTTTTACAGCGAATTAGGACACAAAATTCTGTGCGTAGGTGAAGATAGAAGCGTATTGGCTGGAAAGATGCCCGGCAATCTTAACTATATGCACACAATGACGCTTGTTGAGCAGACAAAAATACTTGAAAAGATAATAATACCGTGTATATTGTTGAGAAACAAAACAGATACTTTATATCAGCAATTACAAAAACTGTTAGATAACGCTTTGCCGCTTTACAAAACGCCTTTCTATAATCCTCGTACTTGGACGATTTCTAGCGATTTAAAAGATGCGCTCGGTGTAAGTGCAAGTAAGCCGTACGGCACTATTCCCGGCGAAGATTTTTATTTTCAAAACGTTACCCTTCGCGCCGCGCTTGATGAAATGCTGTCTGTTATAAACGCAAGAGTAAGAGCGTCGTTTTACGGTGACCTTGACGATATTAATATAAGTTTTCAAAGCCTTGAAGTGGGAGAGGCTTGGCAAGGCAGTTTGACGGTTGTATCGCGTGAAAATGCCGTCAATGCTGACGACTTTGCAGGCGGCATAACCGCGCCAATTGCTAACGGTGTATCACGCATGCTTGTTAATGAACCGATAAGCGGAATAAAATGTGCAGAATCAGCTCTTACGACAAGAAATGCGCTTATACAAACGCGTTATCCTATTGAAGAGTTAAATAAATTATTATTTATTCCATGTGACCCAGGCGCGCACATATCAGGCGAAAGCTATGAAAATTTTCCTATCAACGCGGGCAGCTTGTCATTTGCCGCAGAATTAGATGTAACCGACTTATGCTTAGACAAAGAGCTATACAATTTATTGCCTGACGAGGGCGACGAGGGCAAAAGAAAATATATTTATTATTCACGTGGCGATACTCAAATCAATCTTAGCTTCCAGAAAAATATACTAGGTTCGATATTTGATGATTTAGATAGCGTATTAGCAACAAAAGTTAACGAATGGGCGGCGGAAAACGCCGACGCTATCAACACGCATTTTGGATGGGAGCAAGGTACGCCCTTGACTATTGCACTTAGCTATGGTGATTCCAAAACTGCACTTGATTATTTACTTTATAAAATAAGCTATTATCCGTATGTAGACACAACCGTGCAAGCTACTAAGCCGGGAATATACAGTGACAGTTATGCCGATTTAACAATTATTGACGGACAAGGCAGCGGTAATGTTAATACGGCGCGTTACGGAGCAAATCTTGCGGGCAAAATCGCGCGCACCGGTAACGGCGAGCATTATATTGACTGTGTTGCGGAAAGTTTTACTGACATTGTGCCTTTGCTGTCCAAAATCGAAGAGCACTGGGTTGTTTATCGACGCACAATATCGGTTAATCATACTGCAACCGGATATTTTTACAAAATACGCTATTATTTGTCGAAATATTTTAATAACGTTGTTGAAAGAGTCGCCATTAACCGCGAAACCCGCGTATATAATATACCGCTTACCGGAGTACGAAGCGACATTATAGACCGTAACTACATATATATGGCAAGCGTTGCTAAACCTCTTTCAGAAAGATTATATGGTACGCTATATTCGCTTGGATTAAGAGCTTTTGCGCTATCGTTTATAGGCGGTAATGCGCAAAATGTAAAACCAGTCGATAGGCTTGTCGCAAGTACATATAACGGAGCAATTGACCCTACGCGCGAAATGCAGGTGTATGAATTAGCAACCGCTAACATTGCGGCTGGAAATATACTTGTTTTCAAAGCTGATTATATGGATAATTTTAACGCAGGTTATTCCATTGGAAGTACAATTATCGGCGGTAAAAAAGTTTTATTAAATCCGTACGCTAATAGTGCTGGAGAATTTGCAGGAATTGAATTTATGCTTGCAAACGGCTCTGATATAGCACTTGACGATATAAAATACTTGCCGTTAACGGCATGGGGTAATTACAGCGTTGGTCAACAAGTAACGCACCCCACGCAGCGCATATATTATAAAGATGCGGCACAGCAAATAAGCGTTGTCCAACAATTTGAGGTAATTCCCGCAGCTGACGATTTTGAAACTTTTATAATTGGCTTTGCGGCAATTAATAATAATTTGTTAATGACTACAGAAAACCGCCCCGAAAATTTATATTTGTATTTATCTAACAGCAAATATACAATTAACGAACAGGTTAAAGCAAAAGGCGCAAAACAACCTGCTACTACCGCAGATTTATTTACAATTGATTACGATAGTGTAGAAAGATATGCCGCAATCGAATATTCCGGCGACACAATAAGTGCAGCTCATGAAGCGTGGGCTATTGGTGATGAAAACGGCGCGCTATATATTGCAGTTAACAAAAATATAAACAATTTAGATAAAATATATTTTTATTGCGACAAGCGGCTTAATTAAATAAATGGAGGCATAATGAAAATTTTTGTTAATGAAAACGGTCAAACCGTTGATGTAAAAGAGAATAGGTTTGTTGCCAATGCGGCGTGGTTTGATAATGTAATCGACATTTATTATGCCGGCGACAACTATGATTTATCTTATGTAATAATATCGTTTAAGCGTGCAGATGGTTTTGTAATTTTGAATAAAGTTGCAGCGGCTTATCCTGACAATGAAGACGGATTTATGTGGCGGTATACAATACCGGAATACGGCGGAGTATTAGATATTGCAGGGCAGCTTGAAGTCAGCGCTCAACTTATTAAAGCATATTATAACGAGGGCGAAACAGTTGCTTATAAACGCGAAATTAGAGCGTCAGTGTCAGCAACTGCGACTGTAAGAATAAATATTGGTATATCTAATCAAGAAGAATATGACGCCGTTGCGGAAGAGTTTTCGGAAATTAATAACGATATTACAGGACGGATTAACGCGATTGTAAACGATATCGGCACCGAAGACATGGGCACTATAGCCACAACTATTAAAGGAGCGATTGCTGAGCATGAAGGCGAACTAATTGACCACGAAGAGCGCATCGATGCTGCTGAAACAACGATAGCAGACCACGAGAGCCGGATAGACACTGCTGAAACAACGATAGCAGACCACGAGAATCGGATAGACGCTGCTGAAACAACTTTAATAAACCACGAAAGCCGTATTGGAATTGCTGAATCAAGTATTACAAACCACGAAAACAGATTAAGCGTTGCAGAAGATACTATTGCTGAGCATGAAGGCGATATTATTGACCACGAGGAGCGTATTAACGAAGCTGAAGCGACAATAATTGACCATGGAAACGATATCGGCGGCATTAAAGCGGATATTGGAACCGCAAGCATAAGCGGAATAGCGGTAGACATAAAAGCTGCTATTAACTCTCTCAACAGCGATATTGACAGTTTGCAGCAAGGGATTGTTCATAGAGCAATTAGAGGTTTAATAACTTCTCCCACCGCAAGCACGCTTACGCCTGCATTGTCGGCTGCTATGACAGGTTATATTGAAACCTCATTAGGCAGGGCGCCAAATCTCACCGATGCGATAGCAGTTAGAGATACTGAAGATGCTGATTTGTCAATGATATTCACTTATTACTATTGGACGGCAACGGCTTCAGATAGCACGGAAGGGTGGTACTTGGCGGCACATTATAAAACACCAGCATTTACGGAAACGCCAGCATTTACTTTATCGTATAGCGAAGATGATTGGAGCGCTGACGCTGACGAAAACGGGCTATATAAATTTTCTATAGATGCTGCAACCCACGGGATGGGTGCAACAAGCAACTTATTAATTCGAATGTTGAAGTTAATCGGCTCTGATTATATCCAAATATCGCAGTTTTATGTGGCGGTAGACGGCACGGTAACATTGTATACTGACGACAAGACGCTAACCGGAATTATCGTAATCTCAACAAGCACAGCTTATTATGTTCCCGCCCTAACCGAATACGGCAGCGTGTCTGTAACCAATGTAATCGGTATTGGCGATTTAGCAATAAAAGATACTGTCGGCGATGATGATATAACAGCGGATAGTAATTTAGAAGAATCTGTATTATTGCGCCATACTCATACTAATAAAGCTCTTTTAGACACATATACGCAAACCGAATCCGATATTGCCGACGCGGTAAGCAAAAAACATATTCACAACAATAAAGCTCTTTTAGATACTTATACGCAAACCGAGTCCGATATTGCCGACGCAATAAGTAAAGAACATACGCACAGTAATAAAGCGGTACTTGATACAATTACAAGCATTGATAAGACAAAACTTGACGGATTAGGTGATTTAGCCTCTAAAGATACAGTTGCAGGTGCAGATGTAAGCAACGGTACTATTAGCACTGGCACAACTCTTATATGTACTAAAAAACTATTGTGGAGCGGTAGCACAAACATAGGACACGAAACGGCTTTTACAACAGTATATACATATACAGACGGAGCAACAATAAACGGCAGAAAATTTGAAATAGAAATTGCAAAATCTTCATCTAGTAATATGACTGATAAAACGCTTGTTTTTATACCAAATTATGCTATTTCAACACAAACATTAACTCAATATATTGAATTTTCAGCAACTGAACTTACTTATATAACTATTAGAAGCTCGGGTAGCTCAGGCAATAATAAAGATATGAGGTTCAGGTCAAATAAAACAACATTTACAGTATCAACATCAACAGTTGCGACCGCTTCAGAGGACATATATGTAAAAGCGATATATGAGATATTTGATTAAGCGGAATAAAGGAGATTATTATGGCAGAAATATTCAAGTTAGCCGATGTTAGTAATTCGGTTTCATTGAAAAACACTTTTAACAAGTCGGCGGTTGTTCGTGAAGAAATAACGGTGGCGGTTGCTGACTGGGCGGCATTGTCGGATAAAGCACCGTTCACTGTGTCTGCAAGTAAGGCAATTACTGAAACTTTGACCGCAGACAGTATGGTCGAGGTAGCTGGGCTTGATGTTGTTATACAGTCAAATCATGGGATTGTGCCGAAAGAAGAAACGAACGGGCAAAACCTTATAATTTATGCGGTAACTCAACCAACAGAAAATATTAGTTTTACCGCATTAATACGACGCACAAGCGAGGTGATTAACTAATGGCAAAAGTAATTAATCATTTTTTACCAAAACCGCCCATACTTGGCACTAAAGAAATTACCGAAAACGGCACATATGATGCAAGTACTGACGGGCTTGACGGATATAGTCAAGTTACCGTTGATGTTGAAGGAGGCGGAGCAGTACCCACAACAGGCGAATACCGAGTACGGTTTTTTGACTATGACGGCACATACGAAGATGTATGGGTAAATGAGGGTGAAGATGCAACACCACCGAATTTTGACCATTCTATTGCCACAGATTTTGCACCAGCATTGACTTTTCAAGGGTGGAATAAGCCATATACCAACATCACTGAAGATACGGAAATAGGGGCTGTTTATATCCCGACAGACGGAAAAACCCACTTTTATTTGCAAATCACAGGCGGAACGGGTAAAGACATCACTCTTTATGCATCAAACAGCGGTGGTAACATTGTAATAAAATGGGGTGACGGCAGGACTTTTAGCAGTACTGCAACTACGATAACCGCCGAGCATACATTTGCCGAGTACGGAGTTTATCATTGTACTATTGAAAACACATTGTTTGGTGATTTTCAGCTAGGGCGAGGTTCAATTTCAACTGCTTTTTGTGGTGGAAGTAGTCAACAAATGAGAGATGCTTTAATTGCGATTTATTTGGGCGATAAAGTTCAGCTAAGTTCTCGCTCGTTCTATTATAATTATGCGTTAAAGTATACGACAATCCCAAATAGTGTAACTAGCATGGGGAGTGAGGCTTTTTATAGTTGCTCTTCCCTAACTAGCATTACAATTCCAAGCAGTATAACTAGCATGGGGGTTGGTGCTTTTAGGCATTGCTATTCCCTAACTAACTTTATAATACCAGACAGTGTAACTAGTATAGGGTCTTATGCTTTTAATCAGTGCCATTCCTTAACCAACATATCTATCCCAAGCGATGTAACTAGTATAGGGTCTTATGCTTTTAATAAGTGCCATTCCTTAACCAACATATCTATCCCAAGCGATGTAACTAGTATAGGGAATTATGCTTTTAATCAGTGCTATTCCTTAACTAACATTACAATCCCAAGCGGTGTAACTAGTATAGGGGATTATGCTTTTAATCAGTGCTATTCCCTTAAAAAAGTATTAATCGAGGGCGATACAGTGAAAACGCTAGCAGATAGCAATGCGTTTGGCAACATCCCAAAGTCTACCATGTTTTTCGTGAAAGACGAATTGGTTGAGGATTACAAAGATGAAACAAATTGGACTACTTATGCAGCCCAAATTATGCCGATGAGCGAGGAGGCAAATTATTATGGTTAAAACTGAAGTATTAAACGAAAGGCTAAAGCGAACATATTCGGATAGCGGAAAAATGCTTAATAAAATAGGTACAGAAGAGTTTTATTCGGAAGCGGTTGACTTAATTACTGCTACTTTTGAGTACGAAGAAACAGATATTGAGATAGAACAGGAGGTATCAACGGAAAATGACGAAATTGATACTTAAAGTTATATTTATAATTCAAAGCATAGGAATATCGGCAGTATTGTTAATTGGTATGTGGTCGCAAAATATATTTGGGTGGACGGTTGCAGAAAACGCAGTAATAACGGTGTGGATAGCGGCAACGATTACAAGTGGTATTGCCTGCTTTGGAATTGGACTATATGAAAAATTAAGACACGAGGAGTAATATATGAATAAGATAATTAAATTAACGCGGTCTTTAGGACGGCTCTTGGATAGGGAACCGTTTTTAATTGTAGAAAACGACGGCTTGACAATCAATATTGAGGGCGCGCCTAAAAACCTTAAATTGACAGCCACAGTGCGTAACGGCGATGTGTCCGCAACGCTTAAAGAAAATGCGCGCACAGTTGAGATACCGCGCAACTTATTGACAGCAGGACGGCTTGATGTTGAAATATCGGGTTTTATCGATGGGAACTCCGTCAAGCAGTGGCACTGTGAGCCAATATATCTAAAAACGGTTGATACAGGTTTTGAGGGACACGCTGAATTTGAAAGAATACTTGCGCGTCAAGCCGAAATCATTAATGCGCTAAATTCATTGCAAAATAAGGTTAACGCTAATCAAGCCGCCACTAATCAAGCCATAGAAACCTTGGCGTCGATTATTGATAACGGCAGAGTATTATAAAAGTGTAATATTATACAAGTGGAATATTAACAAATAGAATAAAAGGAGCAATTAAAATGGAACAATTTTTTCAAAACATATGGGCTTACTTGCAATCGCCCGAGTTTAACGCTATACTTACAAGCGGTCTTGCAGCATATGCTGTTGTGCGCCCTGTTCTTAACAAAATACTAAGCATTAAAGGTAATAGCCGTCTTGAGCTTGCCAAAGCTAAGATTGCTAAGCTTACTGATAATATCGAAGTGTTTAAGGCGGAAGCTGAAGAGTACAAGCAAACCGCGCTAAATATTAAAGCCGCAGCTGATATGCTTATTTCAAACGCTTGCAATCAAACTGAAGCAATGCGTCTTGCATTTGAGCGGTCTAATCTTAAAGAAGACACTAAGGCAGTCATTAGCAAGCTCTTGCCGACTGCCGATGCTGTAAAATCCATTGCAGATATAACGCCTATTGAAAACAAAGTAGAGAGTGTAATAGAAGCTGTCAAAGAAACCGCAAAAATAGCAAATCAAGCGGTCAATAGCGAAGTCAATACTGTTGCGAAAAACGCTATAATCCGTGATTTTTAAGGAGCGATTATGGAAAGGAAAAACTTTTTGCGGAATTATTTTCATAAAAAAACCGCGCAATTGAAAGAGTTTATACATAGGCGCTGGATTTTTTGTATTGCCTTTGTCTTTAACTTTATTGTGCCCCTTGTAATTATAGGGTTTAAGGTTGTATCGGTTAAAGCAGAAAGCCTCACGCCCTCTGTTTCGGTATCGTTTAGCGGTATGATTGTCGGTATAATCTATTTTGCGTTTGTTGCAAAAAAGGTTAAGGCGAAAGTTGAGTCAATGGAACAAGGCGCTCTTAAATTGTTTTTGAAAGGCATAAACGGCATTATTCCGTTCGTAGTAGCGGCTTGCATATTTGAAGTTATAGAAAAAGCTCTTGAGGGTGCGGCATTTACCGCTTGGTGCGTAATTGCTTGTCTTGGCATAGGTACGCTTATTCAAATGATTGACTGGGAAGTAAACAAAGAGTATTTATATGCGCGTGAAATAGACAAGCTTGCGAAAAAAGAAGTTGACATTGAACTTCGAAAGCAACAATTAATAGAGCAGCAGCAGCGAGAACAAAACGGAGGTATTTAATATGTGGCGTAAATTATTGAGTAAAAATATTATACCTTATACAATTACCCTTCTTGTAATAGCAGTTGACTTTGCTATCGTTATGATGGTTACGCTTTGGACGCCCGAGTTCACTCTTGAGAAGCTTCTAACTGCGGACTTTTGGCTGCAGCAAGCTCTTAAGACAATTGTCGCGCTTGTGGCTTATTTCACATTTGTGTATTTTGCATCTACTATTACACGGCGCGGTCGGGATTACGAATTATTAAAATATCAGGTTCAGCAAAATTACGACTTTGTTATCCTTAATCTATTAACGGACACTCGAGATGTTTTCATTGACTTAAAAAATAATGTAGAAAAAGGTAAAGCTTACTTAAATTATTTAGACCATAAACTTAGGCGTATAAAAACACCAGAGAAAGGCGATAAAGCTATTGCCAAAGCTCAAGCGCTAAGAAGCAAGCTAAATGCCGAAAAAACAGCTGTAGCGCAGTTTATCCGTGATATGCAGGCGCACTTGTCTTCCGGTACAATGGATACAAATAAAATAATAGATACACAAGCCAACAACGATAAAGAGGCGTTTAATATTAATAGTTTAGACCGCTTGAAATATTTTAAGATAGACAAACGATTGCTTGACGGGTCGGGTGCGGCGCAAAACGGACGCGTGCTTGGCTACTTTAACCAGGTTAAACATATTGGCGAAGATATAGCATTGAAGATTATACCGTCAATGTTGTTCATCACGCTTATATCAATTATACTTCCTGGTATATTCAAAAACGATAGCGCGGCAATTCAGGCGGCAATATATCTTAGCTTTATCGTGTTAATTAACTGTCTATTTGGCTGGCTTGAGGGCGCTACGCTCATCACCAAATACGGTAGAGCGGCGCTTAATGAAATTAAAGAATTTTACGGCGATTTTTTTAACTATTGCGTTATCCGTAAAGTCCTTGACAAAACTAAATTGATTAACCACAACGAACAAATGGCAAGCTACGCAAAAGCCGTTTTTGAGGTTGCGGAAGTAAAAAAGAGTAACGGGGCTTAATTGCTCCTTCTTTTTTCTTGTTTTTTAGCTCTTCCTCTAGCTTGGAAACTGCCTCCTGGGAGGCATCTCCTAGCTCCAATAGGATATTTTGGTTAGATTTATATGCTGCATCCAATTTTCTTTCGGTCTTCTTAACCTTCTCCATCAATTTCTCACCGTATTCCTCTAAACAAAAGATCTTTTCTAGCATCTGTGTCCGGTCTCCCTCAGTGAGCTTCAAAAATTCATCGAATTTATTTTGAGGTATAATGACAGCTCTAGTAAAATCTTTAAACTTCATGCCTAGAAGCTCTTCCACCTTTTCAGTGACTTCTGTAGCCTTATCAGCTAAAACCTCTTTATTATCCCCTTCTATCCGTAGGAGGCGAGATACCTTATTAAGAATGGCCTCGTCATTTTTCTTTCTCTTATAGCTCCGTTCTGCTATATAGTGATGCTTACCCAATATAAATTCAAAGGAAACCGACAATACATCTTCAAAATGATTCATAATCCCTCTTGTCCCATTTGGAGCTCGTTCAATG
>FZPS01000026.1_pt144 | contig 19621 bp, 11 predicted proteins | sample 1817821 | NCBI WGS metagenome assembly FZPS01 (sample SAMEA104158645, study PRJEB21678) | metagenome | place: Germany | collected 2015-04-21
ATTCACAACCAGATACATGGCAAAGAAGTTTTGGATATAATGATTTATATGATGATGATGCAAGTCGTTGAATTTGTTGGGAATATTATTAAGGAGGTAATTATTCATGCGTAAAGTAAAAATTATTTTAATAGCATTTTTGTCTCTTGGCGTGATATTTATAATTACTTCTAGTTTAAAGGGTTCAAGAGCTTTAAGAGAAATAAACTTAATAAATAATAGTAGTAATATCACTTTGACGAGCAAAGAAGATACTACGCCAATAAACTTTGAGAGTGATGAAAGTGATTTACTAGAAATGGGTTTCATTAAAAGTTTAGAGTCTGATGAACTTGTGCTATATTTACAAGAAGAAATTTTTAATATTGCCATTTATGATAAAAACAATGGTTATATTTGGTTTGGCTTTTATCCTAAGTATTTAGAAAATGGTTATACTAAAACGGTTAAAAGTTTTATTGAATCAGGCGTCACAATCGATTATTTTGATGGTGCTTCTTTAAATGAAGCACGTATGTCTTTAACTAATAGCGATGGTGGCGGGGAGGTTAGCTATCAAGTTATAGATAATAAACTTAATGCTAGCATCAATTTCAAAAAGTTAGGAATTTCCTTTAAAGTGCTTGTTTATTTAGATGGTGGCAGTTTATATTTTGAAGTTCCGAGAGAAGAAATAGTTGAAATACCGTATAAGACGGCGGCGATGAAAGTGGCGAAAGAATATAAGCTTCAAGATATCATTTTATTTCCTTACTTTGGCAGTAATAATTATGAAATTAACGGTTATGCCTTTATTCCTGATGGTTCGGGAGCCTTAATTAGATATCGGGATGAAGTGTTTAATTCACCATACATTAGACGTATCTATGGTCGTGATTTCGGAATCCAAACAGAGGAAACCACTAAACCGCATTTAAAAGAAGGAAAGCCCTTGTCAACGCCAATATTTGGTATTAACCATGGTTATCATCAAGCGGCATTTTTGGCTGAAATTAACTCTGGATATGGTGCTAGTGAGTTGCATAGTTATCCTTATATGTACAATCAAATTAATTTAAATACGACCTTCTTTGTTTATAAGGTTAGAGATAGTTCTTTAATTAAATTATCTGGCGGTAGTATAAATACAATTCCTTTAATTAATAAAGAACCTTATCCAGCAGATTATCAAGCACGCTACACTTTCTTGCAAGCCGATAAGGCAAGTTATGTAGGGATGGCACTTACTTATAAGGAGCATTTAAATTTAGAAATAAAGGACAATTTAAATTACAATTTGAATTTGGAAATAGTTGGTCAGGATAGTAAACCCTATTTATTTGGAGAGAAGAAAGTTAAATTGACTTCTTATTTGGATGCTTTAAGTATTTTAACGGACTTGTCTAATCATAATATCGATGTAATCGCGAACTATAAGAGTTATAGTAAAAACGGAACTTACGGTAAAAATCCCTTTAAGTTCCAATTATCACATAAATTAGGTGGTAGAAAAGACTTTAAAAAATTAATTGATGAAGTTGAAGATTTAGAAGGCATTCATCTTTCTTTAGAAGCATTGCCGCTATTGGTTAATCAAACAGGAAGTTTTGAAAGGTTACTTAAAAAAACAACTTTAGATCTGTTTAAATATGATATTAAAGCATCGTATCAAGATAAAGGGTCACTATTAAGTGTAGACGGGATAAGTAAGAGAATTCTTAAAAACAAAAAACAATATGTAAAATATCAAATTAATAGTCTTAATTTAGATTATGTTGGTAATATTAACTTTTCTTATCGAAGTGGTAAAAAATTAGTATATCGAGAAGAAATGATTAAAGAAATAAAAGAACAATTAAATAATTTAGCTGATTATAGTTTAGGACTTAATAATCCTGCCAGTTATACTTTTAGTTATATTGATAGGTATTATAATGCTTCTTTTGGTGCTAATGAATATGCTTATATTAGTGAATCAGTGCCTTTTATCTCTATTTTGCTTTCGGGAAGTGTTTCTTTATATAGTGCACCACTAAATTATACTAACAATTTAGATTATGCTGTTTTAAAAATGATTGAATATAATATTAATCCTTCTTTCATAGTAACAAAAGAAGAGGGACATCATTTAAGATATACCAATTATGAGTATTTGTTTTCTACGGAATATAATTTATGGAAAGAGACTATTTATGATGTTTATCAAAAAGTTGGTGCTTTTTTAAGTCTCGTTGATGATGAAGTTATTTCGGATCATAAAGTAGTTTTAGAGGGATTAAGCGAGATTGTTTATCAAACAAAACTAATATATGTTAATTATTCCAATCAAGAATTAACTTATAAGACAGTAACAATTCCGCCTTTTAGTGCAGTTTTAGTGGAGGTGGATTCATGAAAAAGATAAGAAACTTCTTTAAAAATACTTTTAATAAAATAACTCTTTTTTATGAAAATAAAATAAGGCCAAGAAAAGATAAAGTTATTAGTTTTATATTAAAGTATTTAGGGATTAGTTTTGTGCATAAGCAGTTTTTAAAACTTAATGCTAAAAGAAGAAAGGCTGTTATCGGTTTACTATTTGTTTTACCGTGGTTAGTGGGTTTATATATTTTTGGTCTTCAACCATTTATTCAAGCGATTAGAATTAGTTTGGCCGATCAAGCGAAATATGTGATTGATTTAAATACAAATAGTGTTGCTTTTGAAGTAAAAGGTTGGACATTTAAACATTTTATTAGTCTTTTTAAAACACAACCAGACCATGTAGAGTTGGTTTTTGACGTCTTTTTAGACATTTTATTAATTGTTCCCTTGGTAATGGTTTTTGCATTAGTTTTAGCACTAATGATTAATCAAAATATTAAAGGAAAAGGAATATTTAGAGTTATTTTCTTTATTCCTGTCATACTTCTTAGCGGTAGCATGCTTTATTATTTTAGTGAATATAATTTATTGAGAGCACCGGCGGTAGAAAGTGGGGCGATTACTAGTGGCATTTATAAATATTTACCGGCTCAATTGGCATCGCTAATAACTTTAGCTTTTGAAAAAATTGTTTTAATTTTATGGTTATCGGGGGTGCAAACTTTAATCTTTTTGGCGGGTCTTCAAAAAGCTGATAAAACTGTTTATGAAGCAGCTAGTATTGATGGTGCTAATTTATGGGATAGTTTTTGGAAAATTACTTTACCAGGATTACATAGTTTGATGATTATTAATATTATTTATACAGCAGTAATTTATGCTAATTTATCAAACAATCGCTTGGTAGTATTGATCGAAAATACTTTAGTTGATGTAAGGTTTGGAAGACCATACTCGACAGCACTTGCATGGATATTATTTGTTATTGAACTTTTAATAATTGGTATTTATACTTTGTTAATTAAGCTCTCTAATAAAAGGTATCAATAAAGGAGAAGGATTAAATGAAAAAGATGTTTACGAAAAGAAAATTATTGGGTAGAACCGGGAATGACGGGTTGATCTTTAAAATTGTTTTATACATATTATTTATTGGGATTAGTTTTATCTTTTTATATCCAATTTTACAAATGACGGTGACGAGTTTTATGCCGCTTGTTGATTTAATCGATCCGACAACAATTTGGATTCCTAAAAACTTTACTTTTGAAAATTATTTAAGGGCGATTAATGCTTTAAAATTTTGGCGTTCTTTAAAGGATTCATTTATAGTTAGTATTATTCCGACTATCTTTGTTGTTTTTAGTTCCGCTTTTATTGGTTATGGGTTTGCGAGTTTCGATTTCCCCTTTAAAAAGACTTTAATGGTGGTTTTATTGGCGATATTTTTAATTCCTAATATTTTAATGTCAATACCGACCTATGTAATTTATCGAAGACTTAATTTAATTTCTTCACTAAAAACGTATATCTATCCCGCCTTATTAGGATTTGGGATCAGACAAACAATATTTATTTTAATCTTTTATCAGTTTTTTAAAATGATTCCAGAGGAGCTTAAGGAAGCCGCTGAAATGGATGGGGCGCATGCTTTTAAAATATTTACGCATGTTGCGATTCCAATGAGTATGCCAGCTTTCTTAATTACTTCGCTTTATTCATTTGTTTGGTATTGGAACGAAACTAGTTTACCATTAAAATATTTTCAAAAAAATGATGGAACTTTTAGTTTTACAACTTTGCCGATGGCTGTAAGAGATTTTGTCAGAGTTTATCGTGAACTTTATCCGACTGGAACAGTTGGTTTAGAGGGAGCGAGCGAAACTTTTAATCAAGGTGTTCAATTTGCTGGGACCATGCTTTCAATCTTACCGCTTTTGATTGTCTTTTTTATCGCCCAAAAATGGTTTATTGAAAGTGTTGATCGTTCCGGAATAGCAGGAAGTTAATAAAATAAGAAAAGGAGAGAAAAATGAAGAAGAGATTATTATTTATTACGATGCTAGTGTTTTTATTCGTACTTGTGGCATGTGTGCCGACAGTAACGAAAGATCAAAAGCCAGTTATTTATGGTGCTGTTGATCGAACAATAAATAGGGGTGATGTTTTTAAACCCTTAGAAGGTATTACCGCAACAGATGAAGAAGATGGAGATCTAACGGAGGATATCATTTATACCGGTAATGTTAATCCTAATGTTGTTGGTACATATGAGGCTACCTATACTGTCACAGACTCCTATGGCAATATAACGATGGTTACGGTCGAGATAAAGGTTGTTTTGGTTGATGAGGACGCGCCCATATTATCGGGAGTCGCTAATAAAACAATTTATCTTGGTGATCCAACATTTACAATTTTAGAAGGTGTTAGTGCTGATGATACTGTTGATGGTAATTTAACAAGTGAAATTGTAACGACAGGTGAAGTAGACATATGGACAGTAGGAACTTATACCGTTAATTATGAAGTGGAAGATAACTCTGGTAATAAAACTAGTCATGACAGAGTAATTACTGTCAGTTTAGGTGCGGTAACTTTTGATGAAGTTAACGTTCTTTCACAAGATCCAGATGATTGGAAAGTGACTGACGCTATTTTAGACGGTTATAAAGTTTCCACGAATGCGAACGGAGTATTAGAATTTTTAAGTGTTAGTGGTGGAGAAATTAATGAAGATATTCACCCCTTTACTTTTGCTAAATTAGCGGTTAAAGCTAAGGCTGATAAAAATGTCACCGTAACTGTTTCTTTAGAGGGAACAACTTCCGCTAATAAGCCAATAAATGTTACTACTAGTCTAGAAGAATATTTAATTTATTTTAGATTAGAAGAACCTTTAGAAGATGCTAAGTTAACATTTACTTTTTTAGATGAAGCAGAAATTGAATTTGAAGATTTAGAGCTCGTTTTTGGTGGAGCGAAAGATGATGTTGCGCCAGTTTTAACTATTCCGGATTATGATCTTGTTGGACCTATTGATGATGAAGACGCGCTTACTTTTATCGCTTTAAGAGGCGTTACTGCTAGCGATGATGTTGATGGTAATATTACTAAAAATATTATTGTTGATACAAGCGAAGTTGATTTTAGTGTTGGTGGCGAATATCAAATTACCTACTTAATAAGTGATAAAGCTGGGAATGAAACAACTGAAACTCGTAATGTAACTTTAATGACCGTTTATGATACAGGATTTATTAAAGATCCCGGTTTTGATGGCGATGAATTAGGAGATCAATGGGGTTTTAATGAAGGTGCTGGTGTTGTTCCGGTATTTAAAGTAGAAGATGGAGTAATGGTTCATTATGTTGGTTCACATGCCCAATGGGCTAGTGCTTCAAGTCCCGAAATTAAAGGATTAAGCACGAACGTTTTACATAAAGAAAATTGGTATATGTTAAAGTTTGATGTTAAAGCAGAAAGAGATCGTCAAATGGTTATTCGTTCCGGACTTGCATTAAATGGTGATCCTTGGATAGAAGACTTTTTACCCGAAATAAAAGCTTCTTATAAACTTACTTCAGAGTGGCAAACAATCTATTACATTTTTTATGTACCTACTGATAAGTCAGAAGATGGAAGAGATGTTATCAAAGTTGAGATTCAATTAGGAACATTCACATGGAGTAGCTCGGAAGTAAATAACCCTGTTAACATTGATAATTTCCAATATTATTTATTGACAAATGTAAACAATGAACCGGTTATTTCTGCGGTTAAAGGAAAAGCAACTGCCTTTGTTAAAGATTCAACTTTACCTGATTTTAAAGAATATGTAACTATTAACGATGTTGAGGATGGAAATATTGTAGTTACTGAAGAAATGGTAGATGCTAGTGCTGTTGATATTACTAAGGCTGGAGATTATGTTGTTGTTTATACAGTTACTGATAGCGGTGGAGCAACCACTACTTATTCATTAAATGTTAAAGTTTTAGAAGAAGCAGACGAAGAGGCGCCTGAAATTATAGAAAGCGCAGACATCAAAGTTGAATTTGATCAATTTAGTGATGAAATTGTTGACTTTAAAACTTATGTTACCGCAACCGATAATGTTGATGGTGAGATTATTATTACCGATGAGATGATCAATAAAGGCGATTTTAATTTAAATAAAGCAGGGGAATATACGATCATCTTTACGGTTTTTGATTCTTCATTAAATGAAAATACTCTTGAAATAGAAGTTATTGTTAATGATAAAGAAGGACCAGTAGTAAACGTTGAAGATTTAGTTATTACTTTAAATTCAACCTTTAATCCTACTAATGTATTGGTTGTTGATAATGTTGATGGCTTAATCGTAATTACAGAGGATGACATTACTGGATTGGATGCCTTTATGACTGATGGCGTAATAACAGAGTTAGGCACTTTTGAAATTACTTATAAAGTTAAAGACGAAGCTTTAAATGAAACTGAAGTAACGGTTACAATTGAAATTGTTGATTTTGAATTTAGTGAAGACAAAGCAATTGACTTACTAGCCCTAGAATTACCAGCAGGTAATGATGGTGAACCTAAGTCAAGTGTTGTTTATGAAGATGGTTTGGCAGAATTTACTTATGCAGGACCAGCTTGGTGGGCAAGTGCAGCAAAATTAAAATATGTAAATATTGAATTAACAAAGGATGCTTATTATCGGTTTGTTTTTGAGGCCAAAGCGGAAGAGGCGCGTGATATGTTAATATATTTCACCGACCCTGATGGCAACAAAGTAAAAGGATTTGATAATAAAAATACTGGTGAAAAAAGATTTATTGCTTTAGGAGAAGAATATCAAGTTTTTGAATATATTTTTAAAGCGCCTAAATCAGGTATGTATTTAATGGAAATTCATTTTGGCTGGGAAGGTTTTTTAAGAAACGCTGATTCCTCCAATACGATTACAATAAGACAACTTAAATTAGTACCTGAAAAACAAGAAGGAGATGTCGATCCAGAACCCCTACCAAATGTAATTTTAGTCGAAGACTTTGAGGGATATGAAGATGATGAAGCAATTAGATCTGCATATCTCCATAGAAGAGAAAATAAGGATTGGGGAACATATGAAAATTATTTTTGGTTATCAGAAACAGGCGGTGCAGAAGGTAGTAAAGCTTTAAAAATAGACATCAATTCTGGTTATGGTCTTGATGCAGTTAAACCAAAAACAGCATTTTCTATTGAAGAATTAACTGATGATTATGAGTATTTTGTCTTTTGGATTAAGCCTGATGCCTATTTCATTGAAAAGGGATTAGAAGTAAGGCTTTACAAAACCGGAGCCAACTATCCAATAAATGTGGATATAAGTTATCTTAGTGAAGAAGGTGGCTGGGTAGTAGTTAAAATAGCAGATTTTGGCTATATGCCATCGGAAATTATTCAATATGCAATTGGTTATAATAAGTGGGATGGAGATAAAAATAGAACTGTATATATTGATAATATTATGTTCGTAATTGACCCTAGTGAATTTATTGAAGAAGAACCAGAAGAACCATTATTTGAATTTGACCATGTTTTAATAGATAGTTTTGAAAACTATGAAACAACATTAGATGTTCAAGGAAAATACACTTTTGTTCATACATCTAATCCAGTAGCGGGAGAAAGAGTAGAATTACTATTTAATGAAGGTTATGAAGAATCTCAAGGAGTGGAGCTTCAAGTTGCAGGAAGTGGCGATTATAAAGAGGGGTGGAATATTCTTAAAACAAAAGGATTTGACAATAGTAATGTAAGCGATGATTATGAATACTTTGCATTTTGGTTTAAAGGAAAAACAAGTAAAAATAAAATAGGTGTTTGGATGTATTGGGGAGATAATAAAGGCGATAAAGAAATTATGTTACCAGAGGATTCCGAAGATGGTGTATGGTTATATATAAAATTATCCGATTGGGGAATAACCGCAACCGAAGTAACAGATTTTGGAGTAGGGTATAATAATTGGGATTATAAATCGTATAATCTACAGTTTGATAATTTTATGTTTATTAAAAACCCAGAAGACTTACCTAATACCACAAATTGAAAAAGTAAAAATAGTTAAATTGTTATGTAAAGGCTCATTATTTATGAGCCTTTACTATAACAATTAAGTGAGGTGTTTTACGAACATTTTTAATAGTTATTTTAGTTGCCTTTTTATCAACAACTTTTAAATTTGCTGCGAATAGTAATGTTGGCTCATCACTATATGAGAAAGTGGCTGTTACTATATATAATGAAGAAGGAAATTCGAGAGGATTTAATTGGGTAACTAAAACTAATATTAATAATTCTCAGTTACAATATTTATTGAAAGTTGATGAAAAAAACATTAGTTCACTTGATTGGAGTAATGCGATTACAGTTGATGGTGTTAGTTATGATTATTATGATAACTATAGAGCTTGGAGAGCTGAAGTGTTAGATTTAGAATATGGTGAAACTTATTATTATCGGGTCGGATCTATTAATAATGATAGTTTTAGCAAAATAGGATCTTTATATATTAATGATGGTTTAGAGAGCTTAGAGTTTATTCATGTTTCTGACATGCAAGGAACAACCAAATCTCATTATGATATGTGGTTAAAGACCATTAATGTAATGAGTTCTAATTTCAAGAATATTGACGTCATGTTGTTAAGTGGGGATTTAGCTGACTCAATGGGTTTACAAAGTAAGGCCAATAATGAGATGGGATGGCTTTTAAATGGAGCTAACAACTATTTAAAAGATTTAGTGCTTACTCCCGCTGCCGGCAATCACGATACCGCTAATAATATTTTTTACGCTCATTTTAATGTTAATCTTAGTAATGATCAAGATTACAAATGGGGGATGTATTATAATTATAAAATTGGTGATACCGAAGTAATTGTATTAAATACTAATGATGATTTAAATAATAACTTTAGATTAAATAGCAAACAAGTTAATTGGTTTGGAGAAGTATTAAAAAACTCAACAGCAAAATGGAAAATCGTTGTTATTCATGAAGCCTTAATTTCTACCGGTAAGCATATGAACGATAGATCATCGCGGTATATTAGAGAGGACTTAATGCCGCTTATTTCAGAGTATCATGTTGATTTGGTTTTGTCTGGTCATGATCATGTTTATTCGAGAAGTAATCCTTATTTGTGGGACAATGAAGAAGGAACAATGTCTAATCAAGGAATAGAGATGACTTTAATAAATGATAATAACCATTTAAAAAACTATTATAACACTCCAGGAACATTTTACGTTACTCAAAATGCAACCACTGGTGTGGAAGGAAAAAGAAGAGAGCCAAGCAAACAAACATCAGAGCCAGAATGGTTTGATTTAGCGACTTCAACTATTAATGATAAATATATGAGTTATCAACCTGACGCGCCAACTTTTGGACATTTAGAAATAAAGAATAATAAATTAACTTATAGTTCCTATTATGTGAATAACCATGATGAATTGGTTTTGTTTGATACTTTTGATGTTATTAAAGATGTAGATAGTAATCCTAAAGTTAATTATCTTAATGAACTTATTTTTAAGGCGTTTTTACAGGCTGATAGCGACGTAATAGCAGAAATAGATGAGCAACTAACTTTATTAACAGCTGTTGAAAAAGATGACGTTATGCTTTTAACTAATTATTATCAACTGAGGGCAGACTATCAAAGCAAAATTAGTGCAAGTAGGGTTGTAAATAAAATTGACAAACTCTTACTAACTGCCGATATCGATACAAGCGATATTAAAGAAGCGAGAACATTATATAGTGTATTAAGTGATGAGGCTAAATATTACGTGACTAACTATTTTATTTTAGTAAAATTAGAAATTGAGGTCGGAATGTATCGAAGACAGGTGAGTGATTAAAATGAAAAAAATACTAACAATAATCGTTGTTTCTATCTTAACTTTAATACTTTTTTCGTGCGATAAAGAAATTAATTTAAAAGCTCCTATAATTAGCGTTAATGAAGGTCAGACAATTAGTTGGAAGAGCATTAATAACGCCTCTGGATATGAAGTTTTTTTAAATGGTGAAATAATTAAAATAAAAAACAATAACTATCAACTTATTGACTCAGGTGAATATCAAATTAAAGTTAGATCTTATCAAGAGAGTGGAGAAGAATTAATTTATAGCAATTGGAGTAATTTATTAGAACTTACTTTTAAAAAAGAAAATCAATTAGCCATTCCTATTTTAGTATTGTTTACTGAATCACTTCTCATTTGGGAAGAAATAGAGAACGCCAACATTTATGAACTTAATGTTAATGGCGAAATAGTTATTACTAATAACACTTATTTTAATTTAACAAAGGCAGGACTTAATGTTGTTAAAATAAAAAGTGTGAGCGCTCCGAATTCTATTTATCGTTCGAGAGAATATTCAGAAGCACTGGATTTTAATGTAGTCGAGCAAGAAAAATTAGGTGCGGTTATTTTAGAAAGTACTTATTTAGAAGTAATATATAATGATGAATTTTATCTTAATAGTGAGGTTTTCCCGAACAACGATAATCTTGTTTATGATTATGAAGTTAGTAACGATAACTTAATAAATGTAGAGAGTAATAAATTTAAGGCAGTTGAGCTAGGAACGAGTTATATTAAAGTAAAAGTTGCTAATTATTTAGACGCAATAATTAAAATAAACGTTATTCCAAAATTAGAAGTGGAAAGTGAAATGACTTTAAATAAAGGAGACGCTTTTAAACTTAATGTAATTGTAGAACCACTACTAAAAGAAAACGAGTTTATTGGTTATATTAGTGATAACGAAGAAGTCATTAAGGTAACTAATGATGGTTATCTTTATGGCGTTGAAAGAGGGACTAGTTCAATTCTAATTATAACTTCAAATGGTGGGAAATTGACCATTAACGTTACCGTTAGATGAGAAATAAAATGAAAAAGATTATTGTTTCTGATTTAGATGGCACACTTTTAAGTTATCAAAACGGCAAAGCCATTATTAGTGAAGAAAACATTAAAATGATTAAGCTGTGGCAAAAAGACAATTACTTTACTATCGCCACAGGAAGAAATGTCTATGAAGTAAAAGAGTTTTTAAAAGAAGCCGGTATTATTCCTAATACGTATTTAATTTGTAGTAATGGTGCTATTTTATATGATTACGATAACGACGTTATTGTTAATGAAGAAAATATGCCTATTACATATGCACTAGAGATTCTTCAGTATTTTAAAAATAATGATTGCGGGTATTTAAGCATGAGCACTAATAGTGATTCTTTTAATATTAATCATCAAGTGAGTGTTGATAAATATCAAAAAATAGTAAATCTAATCGAAAACAATAAGATAACTAAAATGGGTTATTATTTTAAAGGTTATCCAATAAAAGAAATATATAATGATCTATCGAAGTTCGCAGGGGTAGAAGAAGTCGATTTAATCTTTTCAAGTGATACTTACTTAGATATCCAAAGCAAAACAACTTCAAAAGGAAAAGCACTAAATAAATTAAGGAAGCACTTAAAAGAAGCAAACAAAATTTACGCAATTGGCGATTATTTAAATGATTATGATTTATTGCTAAATAGTGATCTTGCTTTCGCACCTAACAATAGCGCGAAAGAGATTATCGAAATAGCCGATTATATTGTGAGTGATTGCCATAATCACGCTGTCGCTGAGATGGTTGAAATAATAATTAAGGAGCAACTTTAAATAGTGTTTTTAATAAATAAGATTGTTAATTTATAAAAAAGTCTTTAAATTAAGCTTTTTGATAGGATACCTTTAAAGTAGACACGTTAAATAACAAAACGTTTAATGCAATACTTTGGAGGTATTTTATTTATGTCAAAAAGAAAGAGATTAAGCTTTGAAGAAAAACTATTAGAGGCTTTAACAGGGACTAATGAAAAAAAGGAAGAACAAACCCTTAAGAAAAAGAAGTCCTTTAGAATGTTGAGGATTGATGTTAAGTCAGATGACGGAGATGATGTTAACCTTAAAATTCCTTTAGAGTTTGCGAGAGTCTTTAAAGGCGGTAAAATAGGGAGGGTTAACTTTAGTGATAAAGGAATAGATTTTGATGCTGTTTTAGAAATGATCGATGCTGGCGCTGATGGTGAATTAGTTAATGTTACTTCCAGTGATGGTGATATTGTTAAAATCTATATTAAATAAATAATAACTTTAAAGCACTGATGCCAGAGAAATTAACTCTGGCCTTTGTACTTAATAATGGTTATCTTTAAAAAAAGGCCTTTACTAATTAACTATTATAAGTATTTCGAGTGGCTGGTAAACTATTGAATAAGTGAGTATTAATGATAGAATGATATGAGTGCTTTATTTTAATAATAAAGAAATATCTTTTTAAGGGTTGATATTATCGAAGGACGAAAAATAAGAGAAAAAGAAAATATTAAAGATAAACTATTAAAAATTAAAACTGGCGGAATAAGAGATTGGCGTAATCATAATCACTATAACAGATATGAACCAACTCCTTATCGTTCTTTAAAAGCTTTATTTAAACAACATCAATTAAGTGAAGATGATCATGTTGTTGATTTTGGTTCTGGCAAAGGAAGAGTAGTATTCTATCTTCATTATAAGTTTAATTGTTATGTTAAAGGGATAGAAGCTAATCCGCTTACTTATGATGAAGGAATTGAGAATCTTCATAGTTATCTCTATCACAAAAAAGACTACAATAACCGTATCTCTTTTAAACTTGGAACCGCTGAAGGTTACCAAGTACGAAGAGAAGATAATGTTTTTTATTTGTTTCATCCTTTTTCAATTACTATTTTTAAAAAGGTAATAACTAATATCTTGTCTTCTTTAAAAGAACACCCTCGCAGTGTTACTTTAATTCTCTTTTATACAATCTCTGAATATCTTGATTTTATCGATAATCATACTCCATTTGTCTTAAAGATGAGAATAAAAACACCTAATAAAACAGACCGCAAACAACACTTCTTAATTTATCAATACGAACCATAAAAAAAGGGGCTAAAAGAGCTCCGATTTTTTAATTTAATCTTCTTTTCAATAGTTCAAAAAAAGTCAAGTAACTTCTTATTTAATGTAATTGTTTTCTTTTTTAAAAGCGATGTTATTAATAATAGTTTTATTTTTAAAGGAGTCATAGTAAAGAATTAAGCCACCGACAATAGCCCCTAGGGTATCGACGATTAAATCGATCATCGTATCACGCAAAGCAGCCTGACCGATAAAAGAGGTCCCCGTATGGACGTCTTTAAAACGCTGCATGTTGCTGCCGTCGAATAAGGAGTCTACTAAAAACTCATAAATTTCCCATATTGGTCCGATCGCGATTGAAATTAAAACGGCCACGAAAATAATTGCAGGAAGATTATTGTCGCTATTTTTAACTAAGTATTTAACGACTGCAAAGGCAATAACAACTATCGCAATGCCATTTAAAAAATGGATTGTAGTGTCATAATAACTAAAAATAATATAAAAACGGAAGATAAAGCCGCCACCCATTGAAAGTAAAAAGGAAATTAAAATTATCGAATAAAGAGTAGTACTAATAATTATTTTTTTGCGTTTCAACATTTTCGGAAGATAAGTAACTAAAAAGATAAAAATACTACTAATGATCACAGAAACAGTACTACCGATTAGCTCGCCTTCTCCTTTTCCAAAAAAGATTAATAGCACTAACGCGGCTAAACTAGCCATTACAACGAATACTCGAATAATAATATTAACAGTTTTCATTTTTGACTCCTAGTGAAAAGATTTGATGATACAATTGTTTTTATAAAAAACTAAATTAACATTTATATTTTAGCAAATCTTTTAATAAATACCAAACTTTGTTGGTCTTACAATGACGATTGCCTAACAAGATAATAAATCTTTTGGCACTTTATCCTTGACTTTGCCAAAAGGATTGATAAAATATTATATGGTAGGTGATTATTAGTGAAAAAAAGAAAGTTTAAAACGGAATCAGAAAAGCTCCTTCATTTGATGGCGCATTCAATCTACACTCAAAAAGAAATCTTTTTAAGAGAGTTAATATCTAATAGTAGTGATGCTTTAGACAAAAGGCATTTTCTCGCTCTTACCGATGAATCGATTAGAGAAGATAATTACCAGATTGTGATTTCGCTTTTAAAAGAGGAAAGAATTTTAAAGATTAGTGATAATGGGATTGGTTTTACTGAAGAAGAACTAATTAATAATTTAGGTATGATCGCTAAAAGCGGCAGTAAAGAATTTTTAGAAGGATTAGAAAAAAATGACACTAACATTATCGGTCAGTTTGGTGTTGGTTTTTATAGTGCTTTTATGGTTAGTGAAAAAGTTGAAGTAGTTACGAAATCAATTAAAAGCGAAAAAGCTTATAAATGGGCTAGCAATGGAGTGGAAACTTATACAATACAAGAGGCTGAAAAAGCTGAAATTGGTACTGACATTTTTCTTTATTTAAAAGAAGATCTTAAGGAAGAAGAAAATAAAGAATCATTTAGCATTTTCTTAGAAGATCATGAGATTAAAAATTTAGTTAAGAAGTACAGTAACTATATTAGTTATCCAATCTATTTAAATGATAATTTAGAAGAACCTTTAAATGAAATGACTCCACTTTGGAAAAGAAGTAAAAAAGATATTAAAGAAGCGGACTTAAAGGAGTTTTATAAACAAAAGTACTATGATAGTGAAGACCCGCTTAGAAGCATTCATATGAGTATTGAAGGCTTATTGGAGTTTGACGCTCTTTTATTTATTCCTAAAAAAGCTCCTTATAATTTTTATAGTGAAAGTTTTGAGAAAGGTTTAGAACTTTACAGTAAAGGTGTTTTCATCCAAGCTAATAATAAAGATTTAATTGGCGATCATTTTAAGTTTGTAAGAGGTTTAGTTGACAGTAGTGATTTAAGTTTAAACATTAGTAGAGAACTACTCCAACAAGACCGTCAGTTAAAAAGAATTAGCACTACGATAGAAAAAAGAATTAAATCGGAGCTATTAAAAATGCTTAATAATGAAAGAGAACTCTATGAAACTTTTTATGAAGAGTATAAAACTGTTTTAAAGTATGGCGTTTATACAAGCTTTGGCTTAAAAAAAGAACTTTTAGAAGACTTATTAATGTTTAAAACAAGTAAAGAAGATAAATATCTAACCTTAAAAGAGTATTTAGATAAGAAACCAGAAGAACAAAAAGAAATCTATTACGCTACTGGTAATTCAAGAGCAGCAATCTTAAATCTTCCGCAAATGGAAATAATTAAGGCGAAAGGTTATGATGTTTTACTATTTACTGATGAAGTAGATGAGTTTATGATTGGTATTTTAAATAATTATCAAGACATTCCATTTAAATCGATTCAAACTGCTGATTTTGATGTTTTAGACGAAAAAGAAAAAGCAGAACTAGAAACATTAAGTGAAGAGCATAAAGATCTTCTTGAAAGTTTAAAAGAAATCTTAAAAGAGAAAGTTAGCGATGTCAGACTTTCAAAAAGATTAAAAGAAGCGCCTGTTTGTATTGTCAGTGGTGAAGGTGTTAGTTTAGAGATGGAAAAAGTCTTAAAACAAGTTCCTAATGCCGGCAATGTTAAAGCTGATAAAATCTTAGAAATAAATGGTGATCATAAACTTTTTAAAGTTTTAAATAATCTTAAAGATGATCAAGATGCTTTAAAGAGTTACGCCAACTTGCTTTACCATCAAGCTTTATTGATTGAAGGAATTAAATTAGAGAATCCTCAAGAATATTTAGATGACGTCTTTAAATTAATGACAAAAGAATTATAAGTTTTTTAACACCATAATAAAAAACCTCTTTTAGACTCTCCTGTTAGAGGTTTTTTTGTTTGAAAGGGATTGACAAACCGCTAGGCAATTGTGGTACAATTATGTTAAAAGGATGGATGGGAAAATGAAGCTGAAAAAACTAGTCTATTTAACGCTAATGACTTTAGTGTTAATACTTACTGGATGTAAAAAGAAATATTTTATAGTCGACTTCGATAGCGCTGGAGGTAGCCCTAATCCAGAGCAGCAAGAGATTATTAAAAGAGGAAAAGCAACGAAACCTAACGATCCCACTAAAGAAGGATATCAATTTATTTATTGGGAATTAAATGAAAAGGAATATGATTTTGGAACTAAAGTTAAAAAAAGTTTCACTTTAACTGCAAAATGGGAACTTAAAGAATACCAAGTAACTTTTAAAGATGGGGACGAAGAAATTGCTAAAAAATTAGTTAAGTGGAATAATAAAGTAACACCACCACCAACACCAATAAAAGCCGAATTTCAATTCGTTTCTTGGCAATTAGATGATACTGATTTTGATTTTAATACTGCTATCAAAACCTTTGATAGTGATGGTGGCACAACAATTGAGCCAATTACAGTAGAAGAAGGAACTAAAGTAACGAGACCAACAGATCCCGAAAAAGCAGGTTTTGAATTTGTCGAATGGCAACTCGCTGGTGTTAAGTTTAATTTTAACACCCCAATTACTAGCGACATTACTCTGGTGGCTTGGTGGGTCCCTATTGAAGAAGATAATAAAAAAGCATTTTTAGAAAACATTGATGTTGAAGACTTTATCAACTCTCAGTTTGTTTTAACGATCAATTATGAAGATGTAACTAATCAATTTCTAGTAGATGAAACAAGTCCCAATAGTATTTCTAAATTAAGACGTGCTGCTGATGATGAATGGATAGAAATATATTTTAAAGAAGATAACGCTTATATGATAGATAACGAAGGTAATAATGCCCAACAACCATTTGGTCATCACATTATCTTAGAATATTTATTATTGCAATTTTTTGAGTATTCCTTACCGCAAGAAAAACTGAAAGAAATAATTAAAACATTCCAAGAAGAACTACTTTTGAATATTAGTGATGTTGAAGGAAAAGTAATAATAGACTCTAATACTTGGACGATAAATTTAACAAAAGCAGAATTAAAAGTTCTTTTAGGTTATAAATTTGATTTAATCTTTAAAAACATGTATTTTGAAGATAATTTTAAAGTGATGTTTAAAATTGATAATGGTTCTTTTAAGGAGTTTCAAATGGCTACTGATGGTTTTAGCATTTTAGTTAAAGATGAACCTTTTTCAATAACAATGCCAGAGGGCTATTTAGATTATGAAATTGATAGTGATGATGAATATCTTAAAATCTCTTTAAGTTATCAAAATAAAAGCATTGTCGTTCCTTTATATGCCTTTGAAGATGATTTTGAAGAAAATTATCAATTTATTTTATATGCGCTAAATGAGATGTTTTATCGAAAAGGCTTAGTTATTGAAAATCTCTATTTTGATGAAGAGTTAACCGATTTAGTTAGCGACCACTTTGATGAGACTCTTACAACCGAAGCGACATTATATGCTAAGTGGACTAATTTACCGACTATAAGTGAAATTTATTTAAAAGAAGAAGATATTATTTATGGTCTCAATGAGCCTAATTCTGACTTTATTGCTTTTTATTATTCTCCTTATCTACTTTATTATAATTATGAGTATGATGGGTTAGTTCTTTACAATAGAAACGATGGCAGTAACTATCTTATTAATTTTGATGGAGAAAAAGAGGAACTGGTTTTATTAACGCTGCCTTTTGAAGAGTTAAAAATGCCTGTTGAAAAACTATTTTATGCTAATGATGATGAATTCGAATTATTTTTAAATCAATATTATCATTTAGAAGAAAAGTTTTATTTAAGTAATTATTATTTTAGTTTTGCAGAGGAAGGTCCTTTTAGTGGTTTTTATGCAGACGTAGCTATTATTAAAGAAATAACAGATGAAGAAATAATTTTAAATGCAAATAAAATTTTAACGGCACTCCCTGAGGCTCTTCTTAATGTTGAAGAAGATAAAGTTGAAGGCATTTATCTTTATGTTAATAACGATTTAATTGACATAAACAATTATGAAACTGAAATTATTATTGCTCTTTATTATCGGTCGGGCGTTCAAATTCGCAAGCCAATTGGGGCGGTAGAGGGATTAAATTATCAAAAACCAACCGTGTTAGATGAAGGCGTTGATTTTATTGTTAATTATGGTGAAAAAACAATTAAAAGGGAGTTTATTTTTATTGACGTCGATGAACCGATATTTTATGACTATGGTGGCTATTTTCGTTTTAGTGAAATAGATGAGAGTTTCTTTATTAGTGATAATCTTTATTATAAAAAGGTTTTAAATATTTACGATGAAAAAGAGTATCGCAATTATTATGTTAGCAGCCTTGAAGAACTTAATGAACTAAGAGCTAGCTTGAGTAATAAGATTTATCGTTATTATTTAAATGAAGAGAGAATATCACTTTTAGAGTTTCTTGATTATGCAAGTGCTTTTAGATATCTTGAAATAGTTAACAATTATATCTTTTATGACTTAGAAGAAGATATTTTATACCATCCTTATTACCAAATTGAGTTTGGTAACGATAAGTTAATATATTGGGATGATTTGGGAACTAGAATTGAAATAAATGGCCTTGATGAAGTTGCTTATGATCTATTATTAGCTGATGATGGCATTATTAATCATTATGGCTACAATAATTGGAAGTTATATGAGATTTATTTAATTACAAGATTAATTAAAGGCGAATTAGAGCCCTATAATCAAGACGATGATTATTATTTTAAAGTTAATGAAAGGTTCTTTAATTTAGAGTTTTATAGTGAAGATGATATTCGCTTTAATAATATTTGCTTTATTTTAAAGTCAGAAGTGAGTGTGCCATCGTTTGAGGCTGATGATGTGGGATTAGTTACTTATTACTTAAATAGTAATAAAGAACATCAAATCGAACTAACCATTGCTGAAGATGAGATTATTGATCCTTATTATTTTGACTTTTTAAGTGAAGACATATTAGTGGGTATTTATCTTGATAGCGAATATAAAAACTTCTACAAACAAGCTAATGATGATATTGAAACTTTATATTTAAAGTATCAGTTAAGATTAACACCAGAAGAGGTTATTAATGAGATTTTAAGCAAAGATTTAATCGTGATGGAAAACCACCATTACTCCCAAAGAACTTTCGAAGAGACGATTGAAATTTACTTAGATGATATTTTCTCTTATTATTACGATGGTATTGATTGGTATTATTTTAATGAGGGCACTTTATATAAAACAAAAGAAAACTTTACTAATATGAGAGACTATTTAGCGACCTTTACTAATGAGATGTTTGAGTTTTATCCTATGTATTAT
>FZPS01000193.1_pt41 | contig 19611 bp, 17 predicted proteins | sample 1817821 | NCBI WGS metagenome assembly FZPS01 (sample SAMEA104158645, study PRJEB21678) | metagenome | place: Germany | collected 2015-04-21
TAAGTTCTTGATAGTCTTCGTATTCGATTCTTAAACCGGCTTCTTTAAATACTTTCCAAGTATTGTAGTCAGGATCATTGACAGATACATTGTTGTATTTTTCTACTACCGCTTTAAGAGCAGATACATGATCGTTACCAGTAATAACTTTACTCTTTTCTTCTAGAATAGTATCAACTAAGGCTGGAACTAAGTCTTTTTGAGCTTGGGTCCAGTTAGATTGTTCAAGATCGATTTTGCCGACGATGTTTTTGTCTGGTTGTGAATTGTTATCATAGTCAACAGAAATTACGATGTTCATAATTTTTGCTTCAAAGAATTCATCGACAGCTTTTTTCATTTGTTCAATTACATCTTCAACAGTGTATGATGCTTCACGATACTTATCAAGAGTGTGGTTGAATAATGCTAATGGAACGATTAAATCTTTTTGAGATTCAACGCCAAAGTTATCTCGCATAAAGTTTTTCCAACCATAGCTTGGTGGGAATCCCATTTGAGCAAAATATCCTTGTGCAAAGGCATTACGATAACCTAATACTAATTCTTTGAATTTTTCGTATTCTTTTTTATCTAATATCGTACCATTTTCAACATCATATACTTTATTATAAGTCTCATCACGTACTAAGATCTCTTGGTTCATGATCTTAGCAATTTCTTTTGGTGCATAAGTTAATGCTAATATTTCAAATAGTTGATCTGCGGTAACTTCAATTACTTCATTACCAACTTTGTATTCAGCGACAACATGAGTTTTAGTCTTTTTAGTTGTTTTGAATTCAGTATCGCCACCGGCATAATTTCTTTCTAAGAATTTGTCATAAATGACAAGGCCAGCATCACGGCGTAATTGTAAGATTTTTTCATTAATCTTAGCGTCAGTTAGATTCTTTTCTGGTAATGCTGCTTTGATTTCATCGCGAACATTATCAATGATTTCAATATCACTTGTAATAGCAAGTTTAATTGCTAGGTAGTAACGACCATTGCTATCAGTTGATGGCTTTTTAGTGTAAGCTTTGTGGAAGTCATCACTGTAGAAATCTTCGTTAGTTAATTCTTCATCTTCACCAAGTTTTTCATAAACCATTAAAGTTTTGAATATTTGGGATGCAAGACTTGCATTTGTAAGGCTTAAGTCTTCATAGTTATAATTAATCTTAACATATTTATTAGCTTCAACACTATCATCAATGGTGTAATTTTCTAAGTCATATTGGCCGGCTTTAATTGGGGTTCTGCTGCTCCAATCATAGTAGCCATGTTTTTGATTGTACATTTTAATAAATGCTTCTAAAATTTCACCAAAGTCTTCAATATCTAAATCAGAACCAGATTTTGCATCAGGACGTTCTGGATCATATTTAATCCATTTAGTACCTAAAGTATTTCTTTGAACACCAGCAGCTTTCATTGCTTCTAAAGCTTCAGTTTCTGATTCAAAGAAAACTACTAATGCTTTAATGTTTGGTTCATAGTGATCATCAAAGTAATCTTCAATTTGAAGGTCAGTAAAGTAACTTACTTCTTTACCTTGTTTTTCAGTTTGTTCACGTTCATATTCAGCGATGTCAGCTTTAAACTTATCTAAAGCATAAAGTTTTTTCGCTTCTTCAAGTTTGTAATAATTCCAAATGTCTTGTTCAGTTCGAAGCCCAATTAAGTATTGTGAATCTCTAAAGGCTTCTTCAACTAATTCTCTTTCTTCTTTAGTTAATGAGTTCATCCTTAATTCAACTTGCTTATCAGTCATGCTCTTGTTGGATGTATTATCATAAATTGCTTTATTGATGCGTGCTTGAACAGCACCATCATCGACTTTTGATAGGTAATCTTTTAATAGATTACGGTCGATTAAATTTTGCAATTCAAATAACCCATAATTAACTTTTAAGTTTCGATAAACAGTTCCATTTGTGACTGAATAATCACCGATTGTTACAAAGGACTCGTCTGGATTTGTAATGGTTGGATCAACTTTTTCTTTTGATAACACGGTTGCAAGAATCGCAATAGCAATAATTAATACTAAGGATATTATTAGGGGTAAAGTCTTTCTAATGACACTCTTACCGTCCATTGATTTTACACTCATGATTATTTCACTCCTTCTATTATTATCATAAAGTAAACACTATTATAATATCATTTTTTTCAAAAAAACACAACAAAAGTATTAAAAAATATATATGTTGACAAATTAAAGACGGGCGCCTAATTTAGGATAAAAAGATGATTAAAAATGGGCATATGTAATTCCCTAAATAACAATCAATTCGTAATATATAATGAGTTCAGGAGGGAGGTTACACTATGAATCAAGGTCGTCAAGGAACTGGCTACGGTTATGCATTGATATTAGTTCTATTTATTTTATTAGTAATCATCGGCTGTTGTTGGGTTTACTAATAATTTAGAGGCTGGCTTCCAGCCTTTTTTATATTAATAGTCTAATACAATAATTGACAATCTATACTTTATAAGTCAGTCAATCGTGTTGAAAAATACCAAGAAGTATGGTACAATATATTATTATGAGGTGTCGACATGAAGATAGTTGTAATTGCGAGTGGCTCTTCCGGAAATGCCACTTACATTGAAACGAAAGCCGGAGTTAAGATCTTAATTGATGCCGGTGTGAGTTATGCTCAAATTGTTAAAAGACTAAAGAATCAAGGAATAACCTTAGGAAGCCTTGATGCGATCATCATTAGTCATGAACATACAGACCACACAAAATCATTAAGTGTTTTACTAGAAGAGACTGGAGCAACGCTCTATATAAATAAATTAAGTTATAACAACTTAGAAGCAAAAATCTTAAATAGTATTGAAGAATATCCTATTACCTTCATTCAAGAAGAAGTGCGTTATCAAATCAAAGATTTGATGTTTATGCCGCTCTTGCTTTCTCATGATGCAGCAAACACTTTTGGATTTGTGTTTGAAAACGAAGGTAAGTCATTGGGTTATATTACTGATACGGGAGTTGTGCCACTTAAATACTTACCAATCTTGGCGCGGATGAATGTTTTGATTATTGAGTCAAATCATGATGTCGAGATGCTGATGAACAGTAGGCGCCATTGGAGTTTAAAACGGCGCATCCTTTCACCATATGGGCACTTATCCAATCAAATGTGCAGTGAAATATTAAGATCGGTCATTTCCGAACATACTAAGTATGTAATCTTAGCCCACATCAGTAAAGAATGTAACAGTTATGAACTTGCTTATCATCATAACATTAAAAATCTAAAAGACGAACACCAAATTGAACTCTTGGTGGCACGTCAAGAAGAAGAACTAGAAATTATTACTTTGTAGGGGGTAAAATGTATCGGATTATTGCTGTTGGAAAAATCAAAGAGAAGTATTTAAGTGATGGAATTAAAGAATATGAAAAAAGAATCCAAGGGTTTACTAATTTTCAAATAACTGAAGTAAAAGAAGTAAATACTAAGGAAGTAAGTAGAAATATTAAGCAAGAAGGCGAAAACATTTTAAAAGAAATTAAGAACGATGAGTTTGTGATCGCCTTATGTATTGATGGACAAGTTATGGATAGTGAGGGGTTAGCCCAGTTTCTTGCCAGCAAGGCACTTTACGGTACCCCCAAAATTACCTTTGTCATTGGTGGAAGCAATGGCTTGAGTGAAGAGGTTATCAAAAGAGCTAATATGAAGTTGTCTTTTTCGGCCTTTACCTTTCCCCACCAATTAATGCGTTTAATATTGATTGAACAAATCTATCGTAGTTTAATGATTAATAATAATCAAGAATATCATAAATAGGAGGCTATATCGTGGCGATATTTATAATTACATTAATAAGTTTATTTATTATCTTTTTTATCGTAACAACTGTTATCGTAGCATTAAGATACATTAACACTTATAAGAAAATGGACCAAGAAGGAAAGAAAAAAGTGTTGGAGGCTAAAATTACCCAAACCAGCAACGATATTAATAATATTATCTTCCTTGCTGATTTTGTTAGTCCAGCATCAAGAATTAATTTCAATAAACGTTTTGTCTTAAGTAAGAAACATTTTAACGAAGAAGACTTTACCGAAAACAAAATGATTAATTTAGTTTATCCTGAAGTTGATGAAGAAAAACAAAGTAAAGTATTATATTTCCCATTATTAGTTGAAGGGCAAAAACGCCCTTACAATTATCAGTTTTTACTAGGGGCTGGTTCGCTTATCGTGGCAACCATTGCTTTATTAGTATTCCTTATTAGTACCTTTAGTAAAAACAATATGTTTGATAAAGGTATTGGAGAAGTATGGGAATTCTTAGTTTCTAAAAGTCAATTTTTAGTGGTATTAGTTATTATGGGATTCTTTGTGGCAATGCAAGCGATGCTTACCATTTTGATATCACCAAGCCGTGATACGCTATATGACTATTTAAAGGTCTATGGTGTTAAGGCTAAGGCTCGAGTTAAGACTTATAAGTATGGACGAGCTAAGAGTGAGGGAATGAAGGAATGTCATTTAGAAATTGAATATACGACTTTTGAAGGGGAAAAGATTGAAACCCGTCTTAGCTCATTCTTATATTTCCAAACTCAAGAAGAATATATTGATATCTTATATGCACCACAGGACCCTAAGAATGTTGTTTATTTAAGAAAGTAGTTGATAACTTGAAATTTCGACTAGTATCTGAATATAAACCAACTGGTGATCAACCACTAGCAATTGAAAAACTGGTTAAGAATTTAAAAGCTGGGGTTAAAGAACAAACGCTACTTGGAGCTACCGGAACGGGAAAGACTTTTACCATAGCCAATGTTATTGAGGCGGTGGGAAAACCTACCTTAGTTCTTGCCCACAATAAGACTTTAGCCGGACAGTTATATAGTGAATTAAAAGCATTGTTCCCATATAACCGGGTGGAATACTTTATTTCTTACTATGATTACTATCAACCGGAAGCCTATGTTCCAAGTAAGGATATGTATATTGAAAAAGATTCTTCGATCAATGATGAAATTGACCAGATGCGTCACGCGGCTACTGCGAGCATATTAGAAGACCGGAGCACCATTGTCGTAGCAAGTGTCTCTTGTATCTATGGGATCGGGGACCCAGAAGACTATAAGAACTCGATGTTAGTCTTAAGAAAGGGTCAACGGATATCTCGGGAAGATCTCCTAGAAAAATTAGTCTCAATGCAGTTTGCGAGAAACGACATTGAGTTTGGCAGGGGGACTTTCAGGGCCAAAGGTTCAACCGTTGATATCATTCCGACATATCAAAGCAATGAAGGAATTAGAGTAGAATTCTTTGATGATGAGATTGAACGGATTGCGACCTTTGATGTTGTAACCGGCAGGTTAAAACTAACCATGGACATTATGACCATCTTTCCGGCTACGCACTTTGTGGTCAATCCCGAACGCAAAGAAGAAGCCATCAGAAGAATCGAAGCTGAACTAAAAGAGAGAATTAAATACTTTGAGGACAATGGTAAACTCCTTGAAGCCCAACGAATAAAAGAAAGAACCAAATATGATTTGGAAATGTTAAGAGAAATTGGTGTTTGTAGTGGGATTGAAAACTATTCTCGCCACTTATCGCTTCGAGAAGAAGGAGAAACACCAGCCGTGTTACTTGACTTCTTCAATAATGATTACTTGATGATCATCGATGAGTCACATGTAACCTTACCTCAAGTAAGAGGGATGTATAATGGAGACCGGAGCCGAAAACAAACCTTAGTTGATTATGGTTTTCGTCTGCCGTCAGCCCTCGATAATCGCCCGTTAAATTTTGAAGAGTTTAATCAAAAGATTGATCAAGTTATCTATGTCAGTGCCACTCCAGGCGACTATGAATTAGAACGCTCTTATGAAGTGGTTGAACAAATCATTCGTCCAACTGGACTAGTGGACCCATTAATCGAAGTGCGTCCTACCAAAAACCAAATCGATAGTTTGATTAAAGATATTAGAGAACGAATTGCGCGAAATGAACGCACCCTCGTTACCACATTAACCAAGAAAATGAGTGAGGACTTAACTGCCTACTTAAAAGAGGCAGGGATAAAAGTTACTTACTTGCATTCCGAGATTAAAGCTTTGGAACGTTTAGAATTAATTAGAAAACTGCGACTTGGCGTCTATGATGTAATTGTAGGAATTAACCTTCTACGAGAAGGACTCGATATTCCTGAGGTTAGTTTAATCTCCATCCTTGATGCTGATAAAGAAGGATTCTTAAGAAGTGAACGATCCTTGATTCAAACAATTGGTAGAGCGGCTCGTAATGCCAATGGTAAAGTTGTGATGTATGCTGATAACATTACGGCATCAATGGAAAAAGCGATTGCTGAGACGTATCGTCGTCGAGCAATTCAGGAAGAATATAATAAAAAGCATGGTATTGTACCTCAAACCATTGTTAAAGCCATTGGTGAAGGTATTAGTATCATCCAAGAAGATGTTAAAGAAAACTTAATTGTCGGAGATAAAAACTTAAGTGATTTTGAAAAACGTAAACTTATTGAAAGTTTAGAAGTGAAGATGAAGCAAGCTGCCAAAGAGCTTAACTTTGAAGAAGCGATGGCACTGCGTGATGCGATATTTGAATTGAAAGCTGAGTTGGATAAATAATGAAAAGAAAACAAAAAGTAATAGTCGGTTTAAGTGGAGGCGTTGATTCGAGCGTCGCCATCATCAAGTTGTTAGAGGCTGGATATGAAGTCGAGGCTCTTTTCATGCGTAATTGGGACTCAGCAGCAAACAACGATATCAGTGGTAACCCGACCATTAATGATGAAATCTGTCCTCAAGAAGTTGACTATCAAGACGCTAAAGCAGTAGCAGAGAAATTGGGAGTCAAACTTCACCGAGTCGACTTTATTAAAGAATATTGGGATAAAGTATTTACCTACTTCTTAAATGAATATCGTAAAAACCGAACTCCTAATCCCGATATTATGTGCAACAAAGAAATAAAATTTAAAGCATTTCTAGACCACGCCTTAACGCTTGGTGCCGATTATATTGCGATGGGTCATTATGCCCGTGTACTCCATGATCATGATAATGACCGCCACTATTTATTGCGTGGTCTTGATAATAATAAAGATCAGAGTTATTTTTTAAGTCAATTGACTAGAGAGCAACTTTCTAAAGTGCTATTCCCTATTGGTGAAATGACCAAAAAGGAAGTGCGTGCTCTAGCCCAAAAGTATGATCTAGCAACTGCCACCAAAAAAGATTCAACTGGGGTATGTTTTATTGGTGAACGAAATTTCAAAGCCTTCCTTCAAAACTACCTCTATGCTCAAAAAGGTGAAATGCAAACCCTTGATGGCAAAGTAGTAGGTACGCATGATGGTATCATGTATTACACCATTGGCCAACGCCATGGTCTAGGTATTGGAGGAGAAGGTGAACCTTGGTTTGTCATTGGTAAAATTCCAGAAAAAAATATTTTACTTGTCGGTCAAGGTGCTGAAAATGAATACCTCTATGCTAATCGTTGTATAGTAACTGATGTAAATATAATTAATGAACGTTTTCCAAATGAACACCACCTACATGCGAAATTTCGTTATCGCCAAACCGATATTCCGGTTGTGGTGAGATGGCTTGATGAAACAACTTTAGAGGTTGATATACCATCCAAAGCCAAAGCGGTTACTCCAGGACAAGCCTTTGTATTATATGATGGGGAGTATTGTTTAGGGGGCGGTACTATCGACCAAGTATTTATGGATGATGAAAGACGCAAGTACTGAAAAAGTAAAGGGTGTCATTAAGAACGTTCGTTATCACAATCAAGTTAATGGATATACGGTAGCCACTATCGAGATTGATTATAAAGACCCGGAAATGGCTCTTCATAAAGATAAGATTATCGCTAATACTTTAGTGGTGGTTGGTCTCTTGGACCGCGAACCTTATCTTGGTGAAGAGTATTCATTTATTGGTGGCTTTAAAGTTGATCCTAATCATGGTTTTCAATTTCAATTTAATCATTTTGAACGCCAGGATGTGGCATCCATTAGTGGCGTAATAAGTTATCTGTCCAGCGATATCTTTCCGGAAATCGGCAAGAAAACCGCAACCCTAATTGCTGAGGCGTTAGGGGAACGAGCGATTGAATTGATTGCTGAGGACCGAAAAAATTTAGATAAAGTTAAAATTCCCAAAAATAAGAAAGACATTATCTATCAAGTTATTACCGATAATAAAAGTAATCAAGAAAAAATATTGTTCTTTTTAAATAATGGATTGACTATGGAAATGACTTTAAAGGTTATTGCTTCATTTGGGAATAATGTAATTGAACTTGTTAAAGAAAATCCTTATATCCTAATGGAAAAAGTGGATCGAATTGGATTTAAGAAAAATGATGATTTTGCTTTTAACTTAGGAATTAAACCTGATGATCCAGTTCGTTTAAAAGCATTAATTCTACATGCTTTAAAAGAAGTAATTAATAATAGTGGTAATACTTTTGTTGAAAGTGAAGCATTATACCGCTTTATTACTACTCGTTATCAAATTGAAAGTTTTGAGTTTAATCAATACTTAAAAATGATTGACCTCTTAGTAAGGGAAAAGAAAATCCACAAAGAAGGAAATGTCATCTTTGATTTAATTCTTTACCAAGAAGAATGTGTGCTGGCGGAAAAGGTGGTTGGATTACTAAAAAACCCACACCAGTTAATCAAAGTATATGATCAAAAGGATATTGACAGGGCACTACGAAAAGTAATTGGTCAAAGCAATTTTGAATACAGTGAAAAACAAAAAGAAGCAATTGCGTCGGCCTTTACCGAACCAATTGTTATCATTACTGGAGGACCTGGTACTGGTAAAACAACTATAGTGCACGCCATCATCAAGATGTTCCTTGAGTTAAATGGTGGTAATCAACACTTGGTGGAAGAAATAGCTTTGCTTGCTCCTACAGGTAGAGCAGCGAAAAGACTAGCCGAGTCGACTAATATTAATGCCATGACTATTCATAAGTTTTTAGGATATCAAGGCAATAATTATTATGAGTACGATGAAGATAATTTAACCAATTCCAGACTCATTATTGTTGATGAAGCATCAATGATGGATGTGTCCCTGGCATATCGATTGTTCTCATCAATGAATCCTAATGCGCGGATGATATTAGTTGGTGACGTTGATCAATTGCCATCGGTTGGTCCTGGGCAAGTATTAGCTGATTTGATTAATACTGAAGTAATAAAAGTAGTTCGTCTTGACAAGATTCATCGTCAAGCTGAAAACTCAAATATTATTAAATTAGCCCACGCCCTTAATGAAGGAAGAATTCCAAGTGACATTTCGGAAAGACTACATGACAGAACCTTTATCAGTGCCCCAGAAGATCACATTCGGCCGATGATTGGTGAGATCTTAAGTTTACTTTCCAAACGTGGGATTGATGCAAACAAAAGTTTTCAAATCTTAGCCCCAATGTATCGGGGAAAAAATGGTATTAATGAAATTAATCATATGGCCCAAGAAATCTTAAATCCTTATCGTGAAGCAGATGGTGAAATAGACCACTTCTCCCGCAAGTTCCGAATTAACGATAAAGTTATTCAACTTGTAAATCGAAGCGATAAACAAGTAATGAATGGCGATATTGGTATTGTCAATAACTTCATTTATCAAAGCGGAAAAATCAAAGGACTGACTGTTCTCTTTGATATTGGGGCAGTTGACTATACCCTTGAAGAACTAAGTGATTTAAGTCATGCTTATGCCATAAGCATTCATAAAGCCCAAGGTAGTGAATTTGAAATTGTTTTAATTCCAATAAGTGCAGAATACAATCGAATGTTAAAAAGAAAACTAATATATACCGCTATTACTAGAGCTAAAAAATCTTTAATGTTAATTGGTAATGTTGAATCGCTGAAGCGGGGAATCACCGAGATTGAAGTAAATCGTGATACTATTTTAACTTATAAAATAATTGAAATGTTAGGAACTAACCTAATTCAAATCAACGATCCTTTAAGTGCCTTCTCTACTCTTGGCGAAAAAGATATTGATAAATTATCACCATATGATTTTTTAGAACCAGAATTTGAGAATTAATTTTTACATATAATCACTTTGTCAGGTAATAATAAAGTTGCAAGAAAGCGGTAACTTGCCTTTAAACTGCGAGGTGATAATGGTGAAACATGTGCTACTTCCGATAACTATCGGAGCACTTGGAGCTTTGGGATATGTACTTTACAAGGAGAACAAAACTAAGATCGATCATATGTTCAGAACTTTAAAGGAAAAATCCCAAATGATGACATCAATGGATAAGTTTAAAGAATAAAAAGAAGCCATCCGCAGGCTTCTTTTTTATTTGTTTACTAGATATTTTAGATGTATGATCATCGATAGTTTATCAACATTTCGAAATATTTTCAAATATGTGAATAAAACAATCATATTATTTAAATAATATACATAAACTATAACAAAACAAAAAAATATGTATAAATATATTGCATATTTTTATGAAAGGAGATATAATATGAGTGTAATACATATTATTTTTTCAGAAAGGGGCGAGACTATGGTAGAAATCAAACGAATAAAAGTAGATGGATATAAAAATGTATCAAACGTTGATATAGAATTAAAAAAAATAACCAGCCTTTTATCTATTAATAGTTATGGCAAATCTAATCTACTTCAAGCAATTGATTTTGGATTATTGTATCTATCTGCCACTATAAATCAAAAAGTGAGACTAATGAATTGGACTAATGGAATGCCATTGTTAGAAGATTCGCTGAATAAAAATTTTAAATTTGAGATTGAATTTTCACTTGAACAAAATAAAACTGATATTAATGTTATATATGGTTATGAGTTTAAATGGGGAATCTCAAAAAGTAATCCATCAAAAGTTGTTGCTGAATATTTAAGAATAAAAAATTTGGATGAAAGTCAAAAATATAGCAAGTATATTGATAGAACAGAAAAAGTAGCATATATTAAGTCCTCTGAAAAAGGAAGATGTGACAAAAAAATTAACAGTGAAGATCATGAACTGTTAATAAATAAACTATACGCATATGATCATTTGTTTTATTTTCGAATTATTAGAGAATTGAATAATATTGATATATATAATGTAAATATTGATAGAAGTTTTGATAGTTCAAATCAATTTAAGGCTTTATCACTTATAAAAAGAGAACATTACGCAATGTCTTCATCTGATAGTGAGGGAATTGCAGAGAGATTATATTATATTAAAAAGCGTTATCCAGAAAAGTTTTTGTTAATAAAAAATGCATTTATGGACTTGTTTCCTTTTATTGAGGACTTAAGGATTGAAGCTATAAATCTTGCTGATTCAAAGTATAAATCTGTTTTGCATGATAAATATGAGATTCAAGATGTATTTTATTCATTGCGAGTGAAACATAAAAACTTAATAAAACCTATAATATTTAATGATATGTCAGATGGCGCAAAAAAAATATTGTTATTGTTAACATATTTGGTTATGGTTGAAATAAGTAGAGGCCATATAATCGCCATTGAAGAACCTGAAAATTCGATTAATCCAGGACTATTAAAAAGATTACTAATGATATTAGATGGAATTACTGAAAAAGCCAAAATTATTATTACTAGCCATTCCCCATTCCTAATTAACTACATTGATTTATCTACATTATATTTAGGGGTCCCTAACGATGATGGGAAAGCAATTTTTAGAAAAATAAAAATTAATTCAGTAAATAAGATTATTAGTGGAGCAGAAGAACAAGGAATGTTGACAGGAGAGTATTTATTTGATTTGATGAGTGGTTCTGATGATGATATAACTGAATTAAAAAAATATTTGGAGAATGAATAATAAAAGATTACTAGTCATAATTACTGAGGGACCAACGGATAAGGAGTTTTATAAAGAGGTTTTGAATACTATAAAACTTGTTAATGGAAATGCACATTTTAATTTTGATGATATTAAACACCTATGTGCTAAGGGGATTGGTAGATTAGAAAACAAAATGTTATCTAAATTCAAAAATAATTATTGTACAAAGGAATACGATAATTATGAAAGAGTAGTTTGTTTGTGTTATGATTTAGATGTGTTTAAATATAGTCAAAAACCACCAGTCAATAGAAAAGAGTTGGAGAAAGCTCTATTAAAAGTTGGTGCACATAAAGTGATAAAAATAGTAGAAGGGTTAATAAATCAATTAAATCTAGAAAAAATACTAAGCCACATTTGTAATCAATTAAAACCATTATGTGATGAGTTAGGTTATGGATGTGATGGTAAAAAATGCAATAGCAATAAAAAAGTACAATAAGATCTCTATTGTACTTTTTTATTTTTAATAAAGCAAAATACAATAGTTTTCACTAAAGATAATGATGAAGGTGGTGATAACTTGAATAAGAAAACAATTGTTATGATTATTATTGGTATCGTCCTTTTATTATCTTTAGGATTATTATTTAACCCAACAGCAAACGGAGAAGAAATATTAGTAAAAAGTGATAATAAAGAGTATGTAAAGATTAAATTGACTGGAGCCATTCTTTTTCCAGGGGAATATGAAGGTGAGGTGGGTGATACCTTGGGATCATTGATTCAAAAAGCAGGAGGGTTTTTAGAAAATGCTGATTATGATAAATTAAATCTGGCTCAAAAGATTAATGATAATATTAGTGTAAATATTGATACGTTAACTAATAGTAGCACTCCTTTATACCTACCTCACTTTAAGGGGACTGATGAATATGCCTTTATTTGTGGAGCAGTTAATAGTCCCGGGGTATATCCCATTAGCAAAAATATGACTATTTATGATTTGATTGAACTAGCCGGTGGCCTGAGATACAATGCTAATCTTGTAGGGATTTCATTATCAGAAGAAGTGGTGGATCAAATGAAAATAATTATTCCTTTTAAGGATGGAATTGATGCGGGAAGTAGTCTAATCAATTTGAATGTTGCTGGGGTGGGAGAACTGACTACTTTAAAAGGGATAGGGAAATCTAAAGCAGAAGCAATCATCAACTATCGAAAACAAAATGGTGGTTTCAAATCAATAAATGAACTCCTGAACATCAGTGGTATTGGCGATGGGATTTTTAATCAAATTAAGGATTCTATTACGGTCTAAAGATTTAATTCATAATTTTTTCTTAATAGCCTTTTCAGTGGCACTGTTGTATTTAACTTTTAGTAATTGGTGGTATGGTATTCTATTACTAATTTATTTGGGTTATCTGTATCATCAAGATTTTAGTCGCTTTGAATTAGTAGTTATTATCATAATAATCTATACCATTATAATAAGCATCAATTATTTTAAAGATTCTAATCTTAGTCTAGGAAAGTATGATGGCAAAGCTACGATATATGAAATTAGTAAAAGAGAAGATTATGCTAAGGTTATTTTAAAAATTAATGGTGAGAAGGTATTGTGGAATTCTAGTGACTTAGAGTTAAGAAGTGGGATGGTATTAGAGATAAACGGAGAAATCAAAGAAGTTTTTTCTGCTAGAGTTCCTTATGGATTTAATGAGAAAAATTATTTAAAATATCAGCGAATCTATCGAAAAATTATAGTGTATGATTATCAAATATTAAAACAAAGATCCACCATCTTTACTCCGAATGAAATGATAAACGATTACTATGATCGGCATTTTGATGAGATATCAAGTAGTTACTTAAAAGCCTTAGTGATTGGAAACAAAAATGATCTTGATGACTTTGATAAAAAACGGATTGGGATTTTAGGGATTAGTCATCTCTTTGTAGTGTCAGGTCTCCATATCGGATTGCTTATATCCCTCATGCAAAAAGTGCTTTCGTTATTAAAGGTTTCCCAAAAGCATCAAACCATCATAACTTTTTTCTTTCTAACAATTTACTTGATATTGACGGCCTTTTTACTTGCTGTGGTGAGGGTCTTTGTGGGTGAGGTACTAAAAAGAATAAATAAGAAGTGGGGATTAGATTTAGATCCCCTTGATTTATTATCGATTAACTTCTTAATTGTGGCTTTTGTTTTACCGCTAGCCCCTTTTCAATATGCTTTCATTCTCACCTATTTAACAACCTTTAGCATCACAGCAGCTAGAATAATCATCTATAAATATAATAATACTCATTTTGGAAGTGCCATCATCAGTGTGGTTACTTTTTTAATCACTTTCCCTATTATTATTAATATTAGTGGTGAAATCAATTTTTTAAGTATCATTTATAATATATTTTATATTCCACTAGTCTCCTTTATTATCTTACCCATCTCATTATTTATTTCATTTCTTCCTTTCTTAAGTCCTTTTTATTTAACGCTAGTTAAGGGCTTTTCAGCAACCCTTGATCTCTTATCACGTATCAGTTTTTTAAGAGTTAAGTTTCCCGTCCCTAATTTTTTGGTCTATACTTTTTATTATATTCTTTTACTAAAGTTCTTAGGAAGGTGGGAAAAGGATTTACCTCTTAGAAAGGTTCTTGTTATTTTTATTATCTTTTTAGTGGTGTATCAAAATGCTCGTTTCTTTCATCCGTTTGATGAAGTAACCTTCTTGGACCTAAGAGAAGGTGATGCTACTTATATTGGAAAAAGATTTAATCAAGTAAATATTTTAATTGATACAGGAGAAACTAATAATGTTGATCTTTTTGCTTTCTTAAAAGGAAAAGGAGTAAACACTATTCACTATTTGATATTAACTCATAGTGATAGTGATCATGCTGGTCAAGCATCAGAGATTATTGAACAATTTAATGTTCACAATTTAATCATAAATGCATATGATGATAATGATAATATCAATCAAATAACTAGCCAATTAGGAAAGACCAAACTAATTAAAGTTAAAGAAGGAGATATCCTTAATATAAATAAGGACATTATCTTTAAAGTAATATCACCAGGAATTGATTATCAAGATACCAATAATAATAGTCTCGTTATGATTGGGGAAGTGTTTGGACTTAGCTATTTGTTCACTGGTGATATAAGCACCCAAGTTGAGAAAGAATTGATTAAAAAGTATGACTTATCAGTTGACGTTTTAAAAGTGGCCCATCATGGTTCAAATACTTCTAGTTCAGAAGATTTCTTGAAGAACACCAACGCTAGAGTTGCGATTATCATGAGTGGGTCACATAATCCCTTTGGTTTTCCCAAACCTCAAGTAGTCAAACGATTAAAAGAAAATATTGATATGGTTCTATCAACAAGCGATTATTATACCATATCAATCACCAGGAATTGGTATACCATAAAAATTAAAGGATATAATGAAAATGCCACTTTCGGCCCATTAAGTGGAGACCCTTAACTTCTTTAGGGTCTGTGCTTAATGTATATATAAAAAAGGGTATCTTTAACTTAAAGATATCCTTTTCTTTTTTGATTGAAAGTAATGGGTTTCTTTGATATAATATCTTAAAGAGGGTGTGGCTTATGAAGAAAAACATTATTTCAATTTTAATTGTCTTTTTACAAATTGCGATGGTTATTGCTTTGATCTTTCTTTTTGGCTTAAATATCAAAATAGAAGAAAGCTGGATCCTAATATTTACCCTTATAGGTTCTTTAATCTTTAGTGTTTATTTTCATGTGATTACCCATGAGCTGGGCCATTTGATATTTGGTTTAATGAGCGGCTTCCAATTTGTTTCTTTTCATTTTTTTAGTCATCTATGGTATCGTGATTTGCATGGGAAGATCAAACATCAACGACACCGCCAAGCTGGAATCTTGGGGCAAGCACTGATGAAATACCCCCACGACTACCATGATGATATGCCGTACTTTTGGTATAATGCTGGTGGAGTAATAGTCAATTTAATCTTTGCTGTGATTTCTGTCGTCATTCTTTATTTTAATATCAATGGTGTAGTTAATGTCTTTTTCTTAATGTTCTTTTATATGGCGATGACATTTGCTTTGGGTAACGGAATTCCACAAAAAGATTCTTTTAATGATGCCCGAAATATATATACAATTTCTAAAAGTAAGCGAATTAAAAAAGCATTTTATGATCAACTATCGATGTCCCACCAATTAATTACTACCCCAGTAGAAAACATTGAAATAGATAACTATTTAGAAGATGATATATCAGTGGGAATGGTAGTCGGCAATAATGTGATAAATTACTATAAAGCCCTTGCGAGAGGGGAACAAGACCAGGCATGGGAGATTATCTCAAAGTTATATCAAAACATTGATCAAATCATCACTCCAATGCAAGCCTTGATCTATTCGGAATATCTAACGATGGTCCTTCTTCATGAAAATAATATTATAAAAGTGATTAATATTTTTTCTAGTATGAAGAATAATATTGAAACGGCCATCCTTACAGTTAAAGATAGTCCTTTCTTGAGAGCAAAATATTTATATTATAAATATTATAAACCTGATGATAAAAAACGAGAAAAGACTTTAGATACCGCATATCTCACAATTAAGGATTCATATCAAAAAGGTTTGAAGGATATATCTCTAAACCTACTTGATGCGGTGGTAAGTTTTACTATAAAAGAAGGGACGGAAAACGTGTGAACGATTTAATCTATTTATTCTCTGGTGAGGAAGTAATAACCAAAACTAAAATTGATCTCTTGTTAACCAAACTAACCAAAAAGCCAGGGCACATCACACGCTATGATTGTGATGTGACTAATATTGCTGAAGTGATTAATGATGCAATGACCATTCCTTTTTTGGAAGACCAAAAGATCATCGTCATTCGAAATCCACGTTTCTTAACTGATGAAGCGAGTCCCATTAATCATAATATTGATTCTTTTATTAAGTATTTAAAAAATCCTTGTGATACTACCTACTTAATTATTGATGCATCTAATATGAAACTATCACTCAACCAAAAGGCCTATAAAGCATTGCGTAATGTGGCAGTGATTACCGAAACCAAACCACTCGATGATGTGGAGATTAAAGCATGGGTGGTTCGGTTAGTAGAAAAAGAAGGTGCCTCAATTAAAGAAGATGCCATCCTAAGATTGATAGAATATGTCGACCGTGATATGGTTCGGATGAAAAATGAAATTGGGAAACTTACCAACTTTGTTGGCAAGGGTAACACCATCACTGTTGATGAGGTGGATTCCCTAGTGTGCAAAGATTTAGATGGTGATATCTTTGAATTGATCAAAGCTATAATAAATAAGGACAAGATTAAAACCTTAAATTTATATCACAATTTATCAAAATCAACCCAAGACATTATGGCCATTATCGGGATGGTTGGAAGAAGTTTTAATACGCTTCTTACCACTAGTAAACTTTTGAGGGCGGGTTATTCCCAAAATGATATTGCTAATTACTATCAAGTGAGTAGTGGGCGAGCCTATTACATGGTGCGTGATGCCAAGTCCTTTAAAGTCGATGTTTTAGAAGACTATGTAAGAAAAATGGCCACCCTTGATTATCAAATCAAAAGCGGCCAAATTGATAAGAATATTGGTTTAGAATTATTACTCTTAACTATATAAAAAATAAAACATCCTTTTTGGATGTTTATTTTTTATGCTGCAATTGTATTAACTAATTTTGAAAGATATGATTTTTGGCGAGCAACATAATTTTTATGATAAATGCCTTTAGTAATGGATTTATCTAATTTTTTACTTGCAATTTTAAATGATTCTTGAGCAGCCACTAAATCATTAGCTTTTACTGCAGCTTCAACATTTTTAACAGCTGTTCTAATTGCTGATTTGAATGACGCATTTTGGGCTCTTTTTTTATTATCTGTTCTCATTCTTTTTGCTTGTTGTTTGATATTTGCCATTATTTCACCTCCGAATTTTTAACATTAATAGTATAACACAATTTAAAGATAAAAGCAATTTAAAAATATCAATATTATTGAAAATATTATCTTTAGATTGTCACATTTTAAACTTTTATTTATATTTTAAGGAAATAAGGTAAAACTACTTGAGAGGTGATACGATGGAAAATATTGATTTAGAGAAATTTAATACCCGTACCGATTTAGCTTATGAAGCGGTAACCAACACTGATCAAGCAAATTTACCAGACATATTAGTTGAAAGATCAGAGAACCAAGGCATTAATGTTATTAAAACAACGATTGGTCCGGCCTCCGCTAATATTGTGCACAAGAAACCAGGACTTTATTACACTGTTGAGATTGGAAATGGTGATTTCCATGACAATGATACTTATGAACGAATTGAAGATGTCTTGCGTCAAGTAATTGAAGAGGTGATTGCTGAAGAGGGGATGACCGGGAAACGGTGTCTCATTGTGGGGTTGGGAAACATCAATGTGACGCCTGATAGTCTAGGTCCTTATGTCTTAGATAATGTGATTGTTACCCGTCATTTATTCCAACTGGGAACAATGAGCGACGACTTTTCAGAAGTAAGTGCCATTAGTCCTGGGGTTATGGGGACCACCGGAATTGAAACCTTTGATATTATTAATGCAGTTAAAAATGAGATTAATGTTGATTATATAATTGCGATTGATGCCCTAGCGGCTTCTTCAATTGCTAGAGTAAATAAAACGATTCAAGTCACCAATACCGGAATAAGCCCAGGAAGCGGTGTTGGCAATAAGCGAAAAGAATTAAGTAAAGAAACAACCGGTATTCCGGTTATTGCGATCGGGGTACCAACCGTAGTTGATGCAGTGACCATCACCAATGAAACGATAAATTACCTCTTAAAATTCCTAGCTAATGAGTATCGAGGGGATACGCCAAGGGCTAATGCTCTTACTGGCGGTCAAAGATTACCATTAAATTATGATGAAGTTAAGGCACCAGAAGATGAAATGAAACAACATTTTCTAGGAAAAATTGGCTTGTTATCAGATGAAAATAAACGGGCTTTGATTGCGGAAGTTTTGACGCCAAATGGTTATAATATGATGGTAACACCTAAAGAGATTGATGCTGATGTTGAAGACTTAGCTAAAATTATCAGTGGGGCCCTAGATCAAGCCCTCCATAAAGCGGTTAATCATTCCTAAACTCACTTAAATTTTCCTCATAGAACAACTTGATTAATCATAAAATGTGTTGTAGGAGGAATAATGATGCGTATCTTGGTGTTGATTGTTTTGTTTGCAGCGGGTTTTTCTTTTATCAACAATACTTTGTATAGTCTTGATAATTTACAAGAATTAACTGGTTCAACAGATATTGCTGTTTTTTATCAAACCGTTGATGTTGAGGTGCAAACAGAAGATCACTATTTAGGGATGATCTTAGATTATATTATTTACTTTATTTTTAACATCAATATTAAAGATATCTTTAGCATCATTGAAACGTATAATTATGTCTAAGAAAAGTCCAAAATTAGAATCAAAAATCTTTAAGATTTTGTTAATTGCTTTGTTGTTTTTTGCGGGACTCCTTATTGGAGAAAACTTTTCGGCTGATAATAAAGATCACTTATTAGATGAGGAACGGAGACGTTTCGAAGAGGAAATAACCACTCCAGGGAATGATTATAAGAAAAAATATCCAAGTATTAGTGAGGGACCAGAACCTAATGTTACTACTAATGTAGCCCAGGCGATTGATCGAGTTATTGTATCAGTTGTAGAT
>FZPS01000048.1_pt635 | contig 19589 bp, 16 predicted proteins | sample 1817821 | NCBI WGS metagenome assembly FZPS01 (sample SAMEA104158645, study PRJEB21678) | metagenome | place: Germany | collected 2015-04-21
GCTGCCCTTGCCTGCTACATGCTAACCTTTGTATATATCGACCCTGTGAAGTGCGTGGGTTGCGGCGATTGTATCAGTGTATGTCCTGAAGCTGCAATTGAGGGTGGTGACGGGCTCATTCATGTAATCGATTCAGAACTGTGCACTGGTTGCGGTGAATGCATCAAGGTCTGTCAGCACAATGCAATCGTCCGTATGGACGCGGCCGGTGTCAAGCCGAGACTCCCAGAGAGTCCGGTTCCCGTTGGCTCTATAAAGGCATCACCTGCAAGTGGTAAGAAAGGCCTTCGCAGGGGATTAAGGCCAAAGTAATAGGAATAATAATTAAGAGAAGGAGACTCGTTATGGAGACAAGAGAAGATATTTTGAAAGGCATATTTGGTAGAGTTTCTTACCTTACCGGTAAGGATGAGGCCTCACTAGATGAGAGTACAACCTTTGAATCTCTCAATCTAAAGAGTGTCAACTACTCACAGATAACCACCTACCTCGAGGATGAACTGGACGTTGAAGTTCCGTACATGGGCTTTAGAAAGAACAAGACGATCGGAGAGGCAGCTGACTACGTATTTGGGCTGCTCGATTAACAGAGAAAGGTGCCGTCATCAAGATGAGAGTCGGAGTTGATATTCTTGACCACTCGAGGATATCCGTTCTTATGAACGACATGGACGATCCGTTCTGGTCCCGGACCTTTTCTCCCGCTGAGCATATAGAAGCGGCTGCAAGGGAAAACAAACTTAGTTACTACTGCGGCCGCTTTGCAGCCAAAGAGGCAGTAATGAAGTGTCTTCCCAGTCTGGAAGGGCTTAAGGAGACAGACATTGAGATACTGACTGCAAAGAATGGTGCCCCTTTTTTGCGTCTAAAGGGTGATATCAGTGAGATATCACTCTCAATTTCTCATGAAGACAATTACTCTGTGGCGTTTGCGGTATACAACGATTAACCAACTGAATTAGGAAGGACATGCCATTACAATGACATTCACCGAAAAAATGCTTGAAAAAGCCAAAAGGGACATTAAAAGCATACTGCTTCCCGAGGCAACCGAAGAAAAGGTGTTGCTTGCAGCCCAGAAGCTGGTCGAGCTTGGAGCAGCAGAGCCCGTACTGATTGGAGACCCTGAGGAAATAGCAGTGTGTGCTGGGAAATTCGGAGTAAACGTTGACGGTATCAGAATTATTGATATAACCGACGAGGCGTTTATAGACAAGCTGAAGACAGAATTTCTCGCCGTCTCTAGTGACTTGAGTGAAAAAGCACTCGGAAGACGCTTCAGAGACCCGCTAAACACCGGTGCTGCCATGGTTCGTCTAGGATATGCAGATTGTCTGGCAGCGGGAATTGCAAGAACAACAGGCGAGGTCATACTATGCGCGCAGATCTTTATAGGTTTGAAACCTGAAATATCTGTAATATCCAGTATCGGTATGGTGGAGTTTCCAGAGTTTAAGAGCTCCGAAGGGAACATGCTATGCTTTACCGATTGCGCGGTGAACGCCAAGCCCTCAAGTGAAGAGCTTGCAGACATTGCGATCGTATCAGCAGACACTGTCTCGACGCTCCTTGGGTGGGAGCCGAGAGTTGGGCTGCTCTCCTTTTCAACAAAGGGCTCAAGCGAGCATGAAGACGTAGAGAGGGTAAGAAATGCTGTAGATATTATCAGGGAGCGCAGACCTGATATTAAAGCGGACGGGGAGTTTCAACTCGATGCCGCAATCATACCAGAGGTTGCGGAGAAAAAGGTTAAGGATGGCTCAGATGTAGCCGGTAGAGCGAACATCCTGGTTTTCCCCGATCTAGGCGCAGGTAACATAGGTGTGAAGATGGCACAGATTTTTGCCAATGCTATTGCCCACGGTCCCATGCTACAGGGCTTTGCCAGGCCAGTAACCGACTTCTCCCGTTCTGCACCAATTGAAGAGATTGTCGGAAACCTAATAATGCTAGCCGTAATGGCACAGCAGAACTAAAGCAGGGGTTAGAATAATGTCATTTAGAATATTCACTGTAAATCCGGGATCCACGTCTACAAAGATTGCGCTCTTTGAGGACGGGGAGAAGTATTTTGATGCAAATGTCACCCACCAATCATCGGAACTTGATCGTTTCGATGATATTGCTGGACAGCTTGACTACCGCAGAGATACCATATTAGAGCTCCTTGCAGAAGCGGGGTACTCTCTAGAGGGAACCGACGCTTTTGTAGGACGCGGTGGAGGACTTGTTCCTCTAGTTGGAGGCACATACCGAGTAAACGAGATAATGCTCTCCCACGCAAGACAATGTCTCGCAGGACCACACCCCGCTACACTGGGGTGCCAGCTTGCGCACTCTCTAAAGGAACAGTACGGAGGGAGCGCTTTTGTTGTAAATCCGCCCGACGTCGACGAGTTCTGTGACTATGCTCGCATGACCGGCATCAAAGGAGTCTACCGGGAGAGCCGCGTTCACGCCCTTAACCAAAAAGAGGTCGCTATACGTCATGCCGCTTCTATCGGCAAGAAGTATGAGGAGTTAAATCTCATTGTCGCGCACCTGGGCGGAGGAATCTCGATTGCCGCACACAGACAGGGACGAATGATCGATTCAAATGATACGCTGAATGGGGACGGGCCCTTTGCCCCAACGAGGTGCGGTGCGATCGCTGTGAAGAGCGTCCTCGGTCTTGATTCGGATCATGTAAGGCCGCTTATTACAAAAGCAGGCGGTCTGGTCAGTCACCTTGGGACATCGGATGTTGTAGAGGTCCATAGGCGAATTGACAGCGGTGACAGATATGCAGAGCTTGTTTACGAGTCAATGATATATCAGATAGCGAAACAGATCGGGGCAATGGCCGCAGTGCTCAAAGGCAAAGTTGATGCGATTATTCTGACAGGCGGCATAGCTCGGGATAACAAACTTGTGGAAACTCTAAAGGAGAGTATTGAGTTTGTCGCGCCTGTTACCGCTATACCTGGTGAGTTTGAGATGGAGGCGCTTGCTGCTGGTGCGCTCAGAGTGCTGAAAGGTGAGGAGACCTCACTGGAATACTCCGGGGTACCCGTCTGGAACGGGTTTGATGTTTAGCCAGCACCCCATACGCCTAGGATTTAATTGTAATGATTAGTTGTAATGTTTATATATTTTGATCGAATATGAAAGGCAGGAAAGCATGAGTTATAATTTCTTTTCCAAGAGTGATATTACGTTCGGCCGTGGTACACTCGATAGTATATCCGAGCTTGTTAGGAGCAATGGATGGTCAAAGCCAATGATAATCTATGACAGAGGTCTTGCTTCCACAGGCATCACCGAGCGTGTTATAGAGCTAGTAACCGGGGTTTGTGAGAATGCAGTTGAGTTTGACGGCGTGATCCCAAATCCTACAAACATGCTCGTTGAGGAGGCAACGAAGATTGCTCACAACGAGAAAGTGGATTCATTCATTGCTGTCGGAGGCGGGAGCAGCATAGATCTTGCCAAGGCTGTAAACGTGCTCTTCACGAACGGTGGAACAATTGGCGAGTACGGCGGAGTGGGGAAAGTGAAGAACCCTCTTTTGCCACTGGTTGCAATTCCGACGACTGCAGGCACTTCGAGCGAGATAACGAACGTCAGTGCACTTTTAGACACACAGAGTGTCGTAAAATACGTGATTATCGACAACAAGCTTACACCTGACTATGTTATCGCAGATCCAGAACTTACATTGTCGATGCCTCTTTCTGTAACGGCTGGAACCGGAATGGATGCTATTACTCATGCACTGGAAAGCTATATCTCAAATATGGCTAACCCGCTCTCCGAGTATCATTCACTAAAGGCATTTCAGATCCTGTGCGAAAATTTCCCAAAGGTAGTGGAGGACGGCAGCAATATTTATGCCCGGGAACAGATGATGCTGGGATGCATAATTGCGGGCTACGGCTTCTCTAATGCAAACCTTGGACTAGTTCACGGTATCGCTCACACCCTGAGCGCGCATTTTGGCATGGCTCATGGGCTGGCAAATGCTGCAGTGCTGCCGCATGTGATGGCTTTTAACGCCCCGGCTGTCCCTGAAAAGATGCTGCAGCTAGCAAAAGCTATCGGTTTGAGATGCAGCGGAAACATGGATGAGGATATCCTGCTCGTTGCAAAGGAGATGGGACGATTTAACATATTGGCAGACATAAAACCACTGTCAGCATACGGTATCCGAAACGGTGACATTCTGATGCTTGCTGAAGAGACTCTTAAGGAGCCTGTGCTTGGGTTTAATCCACGGGCTGAAATATCCAAAGAGGATGTAGTTGAGATTCTGAGAAAAGCGTACTAATACTCCGGAGTGGATTATGGATAACGGGTGGGGATACAGTGAAATATGTGATTGGTGCTGACATTGGCACGACAAACCTAAAAGCCGGGCTGTACGATACTTCAGGACAGTGCCTGTCATCTGCCGCCCGAAGATACGAGACAAATGTTGAAAAGAGCAGAGCCGAGCAGAATCCAGAGGACTGGTGGAGGGCTTTTGTTGAAGTGCTCGGGGATATCGCTGAGGAGTGCGGTGCAGAACGTATGAAAGATGTTTGCGCAGTATGTATAAGTTCGCAGACACCTACACTTCTTCCTCTTGACTCTTACGGCAATCCCCTCAGGAACGCGATTATTTGGATGGACCGGAGGGCAGATAACGAACTGAGCTGGATTCTTTCTAAACTCGGTGAGGAGCGGTACGTCCAAATAACAGGGGCTAAACCAGACGTATCTTTTTTGCCGGCAAAGCTCTTGTGGTACAGACAAAACGAGCCGGAGCTCTTTGAGAAAACCCGATGCTTCCTACAGGTAAGCTCTTTTATCGTTTACAGACTAACCGGTAAATTTAGCATGGATATTGATCAGGCAGCTCTAACACAGTGCATAGACATAAAGACCGGGACATGGTCAGACGAGATCGGCAGTACGATAGGCGTTGAGTTTGAACAGTATTTTCCGAATCCCGTCCCTGCAGAAACCCCGGTTGGAAGCATAAAGGAAGATGTTGCAGCATTGCTCGGATTATCGTGTGACACGCTTGTACTAGCCGGCACAAGCGATGCCATTGCAGCGATGAATGCATCGGGACTTGTGCGGTTGGGCGAAGCAACTGAGGTAGCAGGGACATCGTCACTGGTTTTTGCGGGGACTGAGACGCCACCCGATTACCATACAGTGGGAGCACAAAAAAGCACAATGCCCGGTGTTCCGTATATATTCAATTCACCTATCAGCTCTACCGGTGCTTCATTCAAGTGGTATTTTGATACCATTGGCTGTGATATTGAGCGACTAGCCGACGAAGAGGGCATAGACTTACATGAGCTCATGGGAAGATGGGCAAGCCGTTCACCTGCAGGCTCGGGCGGAGTAATATATTTCCCCTATCTGATGGGGGAGAGAGCCCCGCTGTGGAATAGTCACGCCAAGGGAATGTTTATCGGATTAAGCGCATCCACAACCCGGTATGACATCGCACGTGCAATATTTGAAGGTACGGCCTTTGCGCTCCGCGATGTGATCTCTGAGTTTGAGCGTAACGGAACAAAAACAGACTCGCTGCGTGTTGTAGGAGGAGGCGCTCGCAATGACCTATGGCTGAAAATCAAGGCGTCGGTCCTGGGAGTACCCGTCCTCGTTGTTGATAAAAAGAGCGGTGATGTTCCTTTTGGGGACGCCCTGATAGCATGGAGAAGTTGCGGGGTATATGATGCTGGAGATAACTCAATGATTGAGATAGAGAGGGTTATCGATCCTGATCCGAGTTGGGTAGAGATATACAACGCGATATTCCCTTACTATAAGGAATTCTACTGGTCTCTTGACGAGGGACTTAAGAGCTATGAACAGACCCTCAAGAATTTAGAAGGACAAAACCAAGCACCTAAAGTATAGATATTATTCATAGGTATTATTTAGTTAAGACGCCAAGAGGCGCAGATTGGAGAAAGTATGAAATACAGAGAAATCAGAGAGCAAGTACTTGAAGCAATATTGGAAGCTGTTGACCTGGGTCTGATAAAGGGAACCTCAGGCAATATCGCAATTCGCGAGCCAGACGGAGATATGGTCGCAATAACACCGAGCGGCGTGGCATACAAGACCATGAAAGTCGAAGACATTGCCATCATTACTCTCAATGGAGAGTGGGTGGACGGACCATTCAAACCGTCATCCGAGACTCCTATGCATACCGCAATTCTTCGTGCACGCAGTGATGTCCGTGCTACAGTCCACACCCACGGAATTTTCGCGACAGTAATGGCAATGCTCGATGAGGAGCTAAAGCCCACCACACCGCCTCAATCGGAGTTTGCACCTATTCGCACTGTTCCATTTATCATGCCTGGAACTGAAGACCTTGCAAAAGCAGTTGTTGATACGCTGGGGGATGCAAGGGTTGTTTTAATGCAAAATCATGGAATGATGTGCTGCGGAAAGACGATTAAGGACGCAATGGCTGCAGCGACTTATACGGAGGAAATGGCGCAGACTGCTTATTACGCAAAGCTTCTTGGCTGCTTTAAGCCACTTCCGGAGGAGAGTGTCCGACAGATGCAGGCGCTCATAGCTGCAGATAAAGCAGTTTAGGAGGGAAAATCATGAAGAGAACACTGGCACTGTGTACGGCAATTCCCGAAAAACAGCTAGAAGAAATCAAAAAGTATTGTGATATAACGATTTGCGGTGAGCTAAAGCACGGCAGAGGAAATGTTACCGAAGAGCAGACACGCAATGAATGCATTGGTCATGAGATGGTCGTCCTTGGCGACGAGGTAGCGGGATATGAAACAGTGAAGATGTGGCATGAGGCCGGGATGAAGTTCATCGGCTGCGCCAAAGGTACTCCTGTTACTGTAGATGCAGCCGCGCTCGAGGAGTTTGGGTACGAGATGTCCTATACACCCGGACGGAATGCAGTGGCAGTTGCAGAGTTTACAATCGGATTGATGATTGCCTCCACAAGAAATATAACTCTGTCAAGTACCGGACTGCAAAAGGGCGAGCATCTAGGCCCACCCGTTGATGACATATATGACGTTCCCGATGTTAAGAATGTCATATGGGGTCCTCTGGACGAGAATCATCCCTTTACAGATTACGGCATCGGGTTTGAACTTTACGGGCGTACGCTCGGAATAGCTGGTTACGGAGCAATAGGTAAACAGGTTGCAATTCGTGCCCTAGCATTGGGCATGGAAGTCATCGCCTACGACCCTTACTGCCCTGTCGAGCAAATTGAGAGTGACGGTGTAACATCGGTTTCGCTAGATGATTTACTTGTAAGGAGCGATATCTTAAGTTTGCATCTTCCGGTGCTGCCCTCAACAAAAGGTATTGTAAATAGAGAATGGTTTAGCAAGATGAAGCCCACGGCTTATCTTATAAACACCGCTCGTGCGGCTGTTATCGATCAGAGAGATTTCATAGAGGCGCTAGAAAGCGAAACAATTGCTGGAGCTGCTATAGATGTGTTTTGGCAGGAGCCGATCCCTGCAAACCACCCGCTGCTAAAAATGAGAAATGTTACTCTGACCCCCCACATGGCAGGGCTTACTGTTGACGTCGATAACTGGTCCGGACGTATGATGGGCGATGAGGTGTTGGCATATCTGAGAGGAGAACCAAGGAAATATATCTGGAAGACATCCAGGTAACGGAGAGGTAATAGAAGAATGAGTAACAATTATCCGAACCTGTTCAAACCAATAAGAATCGGAAATGTCACACTGAAAAACCGTATTATATCGGCGCCGACCGGTCTGATGGACTTAACACCAGATGGAAGGCTTACCCGAAGCAACATGTCCTATTATGAGCTAAAGGCACGCGGAGGGGCAGCTGTTGTAACGCTCGGGGAGAGCATAACCCATACTGAGACCGGGGAGTCACACAATCGCCAGATTCACCTCGATGATCCTAATGTCCTTCCAAGCCTTACTCATACAGCAATGGCAATTCAGCGTGGCGGCGCACTTGCGAATATTGAGCTGTCACACGGTGGAAAGTATGGTGGCATTAAGAGTATAGCGGGAGAACTAAAAGAAGACCGTATTGCATACGGCCCCAGCAGTGAAGACCTGCCAACCGGAGAGCATGTCCATGAGATGAGCGTTGAGATGATATATAAGCTTGTCGATTGTTACAGGGATGCCGCGGCTATGTGCAAAACTGCAGGTTTCGATATGGTAATGGTACATGCAGCGCACGGATGGTTGTTCAATCAGTTCCTGTCCCCTGTGGAGAATAGAAGGACGGACGAGTTTGGGGGTTCACTGGAAAACCGTGCCCGTTTTCTGATGCTGGCTCTTGATGCTGTTAGAGATGCAGTAGGACCGGGTTTCCCTATTGAGCTACGGATGAACGGCGACGACTTCATCGAAGGCGCAATGACGCTTACAGACTATGTGGAACTTGCGAAGATGGTGGAGCACAAAGTCGATCTGATCAACGTCTCCTGCGGGTCCCATGAGAAGGATGATCTCTTTGTTCGGACCCATCCGTCCATGTTCCACGAGTACGGGTGCAATGTCTATCTCGCAGCTGCCATTAAGGAAGTTGTAAGCGTTCCGGTCGCCTGTGTGGGAGGTATAACCACACCCGAGCTTGCGGAAGAGATTATTGCTACGGGTAAAGAGGATATTGTCGAGATGGCAAGGGCACTTATTGCAGACCCGTACTTCCCCAAGAAGGCAAAGGCAGGCCTCAGTGAGGATATCACGCCTTGTCTGCGTTGTTTTGAGTGTTTGCACCACTTAGTGACAGATACAGTAATTCGGTGCACTGTCAACCCTGTAATAGGCCATGAAATCGATGTAAAGTATTTCAAGCCGGAGCCAAGAACCCAGAAGCGGATTTTGGTTGTAGGTGGAGGACCCGGGGGCATGCAGGCGGCAATAACAGCTGCTAATAATGGACATATCGTTACATTGTGCGAGAAGGACCACTACCTCGGAGGCGTGCTAAACTTCGCAAAGAACATACCTTTCAAACATCCGCTTTTTGAATTTGCTCAAATACTCGAACGCAGGGTTCACACTGCTGGAGTAAAGGTTGTAACCGGGCAAGAGGTGGACAGATCCTATGTTGAGGCCATGAAACCGGATGTTCTGATTATAGCTTCCGGAGCAAAACCAACCATACCTCCCATTACCGGTATTGAAAGCGAAAACGTCTTTGTAGCAACCGATTATGATAAAATTATCGACAGGCCTGGACAGAAAGTTGTTGTTATTGGAGGAGGCCTCATTGGTTGTGAGCTGGGAGTGCATTTAGGTATGACTGGCAGAGATGTTACCATTGTAGAGATGCGCGATTGTCTTGCTCCCGATTCGAACAGTTTCCATCGTATGGCACTTATGGCTGAGCTTAATAAGTATACAAAGTCATATGTAGGCACACAGGTTGTAGAGGTCACTGAGGATGGCGTTGTGTGTAAAAACAAAGAAGACGAGGAAATTCTCATACATGCAGACACTGTTGTTCTGGCTGCAGGAATGACTGCGGACACGGGGCTATACGAAATGTTATATGACTCAGCACCCGAGGTCTATCCAATTGGCGACTGCACCAAGGTAGGACAGGTACTTCAAGCTGTACAACAAGGATATTTCATCGTTCGGGAGATATAAGTCCATTATACATCTGGAAAGTATACATGCTCAAAAAGGGAGTTTTGCCACTCCCTTTTTTGGTACAGCTCTTCAAGTCCACTGTGCAAGACTATTGCAGATAAGGTTGATTGATGTTAGAATTATCATGTAAACGAACTCTTTTTGTTCTCAAAGAGGTTTGTCCCTGTATGTACGGAATCTTGACTTAAGTTCAATATGCGCAGGCCGGAATTTTACTCGAGAATGGAAAAGGACGTGTAGCTTGATGAAGCATGGGTTTATAAGATGCGCTGCTGGTACGCCGGAGGTAGCCGTAGCTGACTGTCAGAAGAACGCGGACCGTATTATCGAACTAATTGACAGTGCAGGGGAGGAAGGGGTCCGCTTTTTGGTCCTGCCCGAACTCTGCATAACCGGGTACACCTGTGGCGAACTCTTCATTCAACAGAGTTTACTTGATGCCGCTACTGCAGGACTAAAGAGGGTCGTGAAAGCGACTGTCGGTAAACAGATGATCGTAATAGTCGGAGTGCCTCTTTCAAGTTTCGGCAAGCTCTACAACTGTGCTGCGGTAATATATGAAGGAGAAATTCTTGGGGTAGTTCCAAAATCCAATATACCAAATTACGGGGAGTTCTACGAAGCACGCTACTTTTCACCCGCTCCATCCAATAATACTACGGTCGCTATTGACGGCGAGCAGTATCCTTTTGGACCGAAACTGGTATTTGTCTGTGAGGACATGCCTCAGTTTACTTTTGCCGTTGAAATATGTGAGGATCTCTGGGTGGCGAATTCACCCTCAATATCACACAGTGCTGCGGGAGCCCTGATTATCGGTAATCTATCGGCCGGCAATGAGGTTGTCGGAAAGGAAGAGTACAGGCGTTTACTTGTATCCAATCAGTCTGCAAAGCTTGTATGCGGCTATGTATATTCTGGCGCAGGGACAGGCGAATCCACGACAGACCTCGTGTTCTCGGGTCATAGAATCGTTGCAGAGAATGGCGATGTTCTTGAGGACAGCGGGCTGTTTTCCTTGGGACTCACAACTACCGAAATAGACGTTCTGCGGCTTGACAGCGAGCGCCGTAGAATGAGGTCAATAAGCCATGCTGAGAGTGACATATCCGCTTATCAGAAGATAATGTTCAGTATGCCCCTCAGCGAGACAGAGCTGACAAGAAGGTTCGAGCGAAATCCCTTTGTTTCTGATGACGCGCACGAGTTGAGGCGAAGGTGTAGGACAATACTCTCCATACAGGCTCACGGACTTAGAAAGAGACTTGAGCACACTGGTGCAAGATTCGTTATTATCGGTGTTTCGGGTGGGTTGGACTCCACCCTTGCCCTGATTGCATGTGCAGAGGCGATGGATCTGATGGGGCGTCCGCGAAGCGACATAATGGCGATTACAATGCCTGGATTCGGGACGACAAACCGTACAAGGAAGAACGCTGAGTACCTTGCCGAACAGGTAGGAGCGATGTTCAGAACTATTCCAATTAACGATGCTGTCACACAGCATTTTAACGATATTTCCCACGACCCATCCGACCATGATGTCGTATATGAAAACGCACAGGCGAGGGAGCGCACACAAGTGCTTATGGATCTGGCAAACAAACATGGAGGTCTTATGGTGGGACCGGGTGACCTCTCTGAGACTGCTCTCGGGTTTACCACATATAATGGAGACCACATGTCCATGTACAGTATAAATTCATCTGTACCGAAAACAATGGTCAGACATATCGTTAAATATTATGCTGACTACACCGATAACGATGTGCTGAGAAAGGTACTTCTCAACATTTTGGATACACCTGTTAGCCCAGAACTTCTGCCACCTGAGGATGGGGAGATAACCCAGAGGACAGAGTCGATTGTCGGGCCATATGAACTGCACGACTTCTTCCTGTATTACTCCATTCGGCTGGCATTTCCGCCTTCAAAGGTCTATCGTTTAGCTGTACACGTATTTGAAGGCGATTATTCCAAAAAAGAAATATATGACCGGCTCTGCGAATTCTATAGGCGGTTCTTTGGTAGTCAGTACAAGCGTTCATGTGCTCCCGATGGCCCCAAGGTCGGTTCCCTGGGACTTTCTCCCAGAACGGTCTGGAGGATGCCCAGCGATGCAATGCCGACCGAGTGGATACGAGAACTCGAGGCATGCCGACTGCCTGTTGACTAGACTTGGCCCACATATTTTCCTTATTATTTTGACGATTCAAGCTTCCACCCACTAACGTGACCTCCGGTTCATGAAGTGAGTGCCTGCTTAAGTAAAAAGTACTGGAGTGCATACGAATGAATATCCTTCATGCGATTTTTTTGGGACTTGTTCAAGGTTTGGCTGAGTTCTTGCCCATATCGAGCTCAGGGCACCTTGTTCTGTTCTCAAATCTGTTTGGGCTGGAGAGCGCAGAGGAGAGCAACCTGCTCTTTGACGTACTTCTTCACCTGGGGACACTAGTCGCTGTCTGCATAGTCTACAGGAAGGATATAGCTGATATGATACGCGAGTTCTTTTCTTTTGTTATGCGGAAAAAAGGAAGGGATGACGGGAGCTCTAACTCTTTGTCATTTGCAAACACACCGCCTGCTCTCAGGCTGATATTCTTACTAATTGTTTCGATGCTACCTCTCTTTCTGGTGTTCCCCTTCAAAGGAATGCTTGAGAGTATAAGGACAAAGCCAGCACTTGTTGGGGTAGCTCTACTTGTAACCGGTGTGATCCTGTTTGCCAGCGATAGGGTAGCAAAAGGGCGTAAAACAGAACGCAGCACCACATGGCTTGACGCCCTGTTTGTGGGTGTGTGTCAGGCCGTTGCAATTATACCGGGAATATCCCGTTCGGGAGCAACGATTGCAGGGGGTCTTTTCAGCGGATTCGACAGAAAATTCGCAGTAAGGTTCTCCTTTCTTATGTCAATTCCAACTGTTGTCGCCGCTGTGGTACTCACTTTAGCCGATGTGCTAAAAACCGGAGTAGACCTGACAATGGTTCCTATCTATTTGTGCGGAATGGTCGTTGCCGGAGTGTCTGGATTTTTCGCAATAAAGATTCTCTCCTATCTTACAGAAAAGGGGAGGTTCGGTAACTTCGCTTGGTATTGCTGGGCTGTAGGACTAGTTACTATTATCACTTCTCTTGTGGTTTAGGTTTGTTATTATAGTAGTATATCGCTGTGCACTATTACCGGCTGAATGCGCTCTTAACACTAACAGTTATGCGAAAGGATGGTGTTTGTATTGTCGGCAAAAAAGCGAACCACGACGAAAAAGACGCCGGCAAAGTCGACGAGCAGGAGCAAAAGCACGTCTCAAACCAAGGCAGGAGCTGCAAAACGACCTGTCAGACGTGAGGTGTGGAGCTTGATCTGCTTCTTCCTTGCTATCTTCGCATTTCTCGGTTTCTTCAATATAAAGGGGCTGTTTATCGAGTTCTTCGCCGGTGTTCTCAAAGGACTTTTGGGCTTTGGCTACTACTCGATGGCTGTCATGCTTTTATGTGCAAGCGTAATTCTCCTCTTTCATAGAGGTAGGCCGGTTAGAATGCGGGTATGGTTCTGTATCGCTCTCTCGGCCGTATTCTCTTCAATCTTGCACTTGTTTATAAGTGATGCCACCTATGATGCAGGCTTTTTTGGAATCGTTAAGGCGCTCTATCAGGAGGGCAACGCACTCAAGAGCGGAGGTCTCATAGGCGGGTTCGTGGCAATAGCGCTCAAATACATCTTCAGTAAAATAGGTGCAGCTATCCTGCTTATTGGCGGTGCTCTTTTCATTTTCTTTGTCGCTTTCAATATCTCTCTGATAGCCATATATGACGCTGTAATTGCGCTGTTTACCCGAGAGAGACCGGAGTACGAGCTAGAAGAGCCGCAAAGGCCAGCAGAGCCACTTCGCAGCGAAAAAGCGGTTACCGCGCAAAGAAGACGTGTCACTGCTAGTATGATCGACATACCGTTAGACGACGACACTGTTGCAGGTAAATCTGCCCAACCCAAAAAGGAGCACAGAGGACTGTTTAGGAAACGGCCGCCCCACATTAGAACTCCTGATGAGGTTCTGATAGGGACAGTGGCTGACCAGAATACAGCTGATACATATGACACGCCAGCTGCCACAGCCGAACCGACATCCGAGTTGGTCGACCGCGTTCTATCCGGTCAAGACATCTCGGATGCATATGCTGAAGAAGAAGTTGCTTCGACAACTTCCCAAGCGACTGAGAATGTAACCGTACAGGGTTCCGAGCCTGCTAAAAACGATCCCGCTGCGGATGAGGAGATCAAACGGCAGGTGAGGGAGGAAATCGAATCAAATGTTTCGATCTCAGGCGGTGAAACATATACATATCCGCCCTTCTCGCTTCTGGAAGAGGGCACAAAGGAGAATACAAGGGGCGTAAATGCTGAACTAAAGTTGAATGCTAACCGCCTTACGGATACAATAAAAAGCTTCGGTATTGAAGCTCGGCTAATAAACATTACACGAGGTCCCAGCGTTACTCGTTTTGAGCTGGAGATGGACAGGGGCGTAAAGCTCAACAAGCTGACAGGTCTTGCAGACGATATTGCTCTATCGTTAGGAGCAACTGGCGTACGTATTGCTCCGATTCCCGATAAGGTGGCTGTTGTAGGAATAGAAGTGCCTAACAAGAGTGTTTCTATTGTGCACCTGAGGGAAGTCCTTGAATCCAAGGAATTTGTATCGAGTGAAAGTAAAGTGTCTTTTGCCGTCGGTAAGGATATAGGCGGTGACCGCATAGTCGGTGACATCTCCAAGCTACCGCACCTACTTATTGCTGGTACTACTGGCTCCGGTAAGTCGGTCTGTATGAACTCCCTAATAGTCAGCCTTCTCTACAAGTCAACACCTGAAGAGGTCCGGCTCATCATGATAGACCCGAAGATGATCGAGCTAAACATCTACAATGGTATTCCACACCTGCTAATCCCCGTCGTAACCGATCCAAGGAAAGCATCCGGTGCACTGAACTGGGCGGTAACCGAAATGATGAGGCGTTATAAGCTGTTCTCCGAGAATAACGTACGCGACATCGACCAGTATAATGCGGTGGTTACTGCTGAAGATAGTGCTGAGAAGCTTCCAAGGATCGTCATTGTAATAGACGAGCTGGCTGACCTCATGCTTGTTGCTGCAAAGGAGGTAGAGGAGGCGGTGTGCCGTGTTGCACAGATGGCACGTGCCGCGGGAATGCACCTAATAATCGCCACACAGCGCCCCTCCGCTGACGTCATAACCGGAATAATGAAGGCAAACATCCCTTCAAGAATAGCCTTCGCGGTTGCGTCTCAGCTCGAAAGCCGGATTATTCTCGACACAACTGGCGCTGAAAAGCTCGTTGGAAAGGGCGATATGCTATATTACCCCCTCGGAGAGGGGAAACCTATGAGGGTACAGGGCTGCTTGATCTCATCCAGAGAAGTGGAGCGCGTCGTTGAATTTGTAAAAAAATCAGGCGATGTCGATTATTCGGATGAGGTCCTCGAGCACATTGAAAAGAATGTTACTGAGGGCAAGGACTCCTCTTCTGCCGGTGACCAGGCCTCTGAGCTGGATGAGGTGTTCAATGAGGCTGTTGAGGTTATTCTTGATAGTGGACAGGCCTCAGTCTCAATGCTACAGCGGAGACTGAGACTGGGATACGCCAGGGCCGCAAGGCTTGTGGACCAGATGGAATCGCGTGGCATCGTGGGTCCCTTCGAGGGCGCAAAGCCCCGGTATCTCTTGATAACCAAGGATCAATGGGAGGAAATGAAGCTGCAAAACACGGATTATCAGTAGCTAGCGGACGACTATTAGGCAAATGAGTACAAATTACTATATTTGCCTTATTCGCCTTTATTGACTTGGAATACATCTGCTGTTATAGTTATAAACTGAGTGTGTAAACACATATTTTCTGAATGGAAGGGGCATTTTCTACGTGAAAAAAATAATAACAATGGTTTTGTGCCTCTGTATTATTTTGACTTTTGCAGTGGGTTGCGATAATGATGAACAGGTACCGGCGACTAACTCGCCCGATGTCTCCGATCTTGGCAGTTTCTCCGAGAGAGATATTGCGTTGGAGATTGGCGGAGAGGTTTTTTACTGCGGGGAGGATGTGTCCGATCTCCTCAAGAAGCTTGGTGACAACTACCACTACTCCGAGGCGATGAGTTGTGCCTATGACGGAATGGACAAGATTTTCTCCTATGAGGAGTACGACGTCTACACATATCCTGATGGAGATATCGACCGCGTATCCGAAATCTCAATCTATACAGCGGACGCCGCTACAACTAAAGGACTAAAAGTTGGGGACTCCGTTGAGCGAATGGAGGAGCTCTATGGAGCCGGTTATGTGCAGCGCGGAATCACGCTTGTTTACGAGATTCCCACCCAGATTGAGGGGGCACAGAGTGCATCTCTTTTTGTAGTTGCACAAGACGGGGTGATCGAGTCCATCTCAATTACTGCAGAAATTTTGGTGGAGTAGCTATTCTATACATTATTTCTAATTAGTAGAATGTGTAACAAATAAGCGTAGCAACTACGTGAAAAACTACAGAGCTGAGTGAGAGGAACTAACCAGTGAAGCATAAAAATAGGGTATTTACTTTGGTGCTGCTTGCCATGATAACTATGACGATACTAGCCTCATGCGGGACAGCAACCGGGATATATATAGGAAAAGAAGGCAGATATTACAGAGGACAGGACGGAAAGAACCATATAGGATTTCTTCAAACAGATGAAGGCGTTAGATACTTTGCTGAAAACGGTGTAATGTTTGAGGATGGCACCATTTTAATAGACGGGCATCTTTACGGCTTTTCCGACGGATTGATGCTTCTTGGGTGGCAGGATATAGGTACTGCGACATATTATTTTGACAGTTCAGGACAGGCAGTAACCGGAATACAGAAAATTGACGGGAAGTCATACCTGTTTGACGAAGATACGTGTGTTCTTATAGGTGAAATCGAAGAAGAAAGCCCGGTGCCGGGAGGAGAAGATCCGGTTGACGAACCCTCGGACGAACCTTCGGATGGACCTGGAGTTGAGCCCTCGCCTTCAGAGGAGCCTGATGCCGAGCCCAGCGGAGATCCGGGTGACAACGGTGTAAGGACCGCTGCGATTGGTGCACTCACGGGCAATGACCGCCTTGATGCTGAGGTAAAGAAGCTCATCGATGAGCTCTGTGACCCCGACAAGGACGATGAGTACAATCTGGGAGAGCTGTTCGACTGGATGGTGGAGGAGCTAAACTATAAATATCTGACAGTCGACCTATCAAAGGGATACTACGATGAGCTAGTTTATGAGCTTGCAGAGTACGTTATACTTCACAGAAGGGGATCCTGCGAACATCAGGCGGCCTTAATGGCAGTGTTTGCAATGCGGCTGGGGCATGAGTCGATAGTGGTTCCGGGAGAATTTCTCTCCGATGACAGGACTGAATGGGTTGAGCACGCGTGGGTGATTGCCAATGTAAACGGCTCGTACTACCATTTTGATCCACTCTTCGGCAGAAACCATACCGGAGGTAGGCCGCGAACCTTCTTTATGAAGAAGGATGTAGATATCGAGGATGTCCACCGCTGGGATAGGGATGCGTATCCCGTCTGTGAATAAAGGGATTCGGAGTTGAAGTATAATGACTGTACTTGAAAAACTAAGAGAATATGCGAATACCGATAGAGTTGCGCTTATAAATCGGGATGAGACCCTCAAATACAGCGAGCTGGATAGATTCTCCGATATTTTTGCCCTCTATCTAACTGAGAGATATCCCGGAGACAAGACACCTGTAGTAATTTATGGACATAAAGAGACATTGATTCTGCCATGTATATACGGTTCCCTAAAAGCCGGGAGGGCATACGTACCGGTAGATATCACTGTGCCTGAGGAAAGAGTCCAGCAAATAATTGACGATGTATCACCAAAGGTTTTTGTTGATTTTTACGAACTGAACATAGAGACAGATGCTGAGGTTATTACACAACAAAAGTTGAAAGACTTTTTTGCGGGCAACACTGAGTTGAACGTGAATGTAGAGGATAACTGCGTCAAGGAAGATGACCTTGCGTACATCCTGTTTACATCCGGCAGTACCGGAAAACCGAAGGGAGTTCCGATAACCTGTGCAAACATTGAGAACCTAAGCCGCGAACTCATGCCCTGGATGGAGACAAGCGAGGATGGAGGAGTCATACTAAACCAGATATCTTATTCATTTGATGTATCGGTAGTATCCCTCTACATGGGGGTATCCAGAGGGATGACACTCTATACGATAGACAAGGACATACAGGAGAACATGGGCGAGCTATTCAATCATCTGGAGTCCTCCGACTGTGCAATATGGGTCTCAACGCCGTCCTTTGCTGAAATCTGCGTTCCTTCGGCGAGATTCAACCAGTCGCTTCTGCCCAAACTGGAAAAGTTCCTGTTTTGCGGAGAGATTCTGACACATAACCTCGTTGATGAACTGTTTAGCCGGTTCCCAAACACAAAGGTTATCAACACGTACGGCCCCACAGAGGCAACAGTACTGGTAACGGCGGTTGAGGTCACCAAAGAAATGGCGGACGACCCGCTTCAGATTCCGATAGGATACCCCTTGCCGGAGGTAACTTTCCGGATAGTAGACGTCGATGGAAAGTCGGTACCCTCGGGCGAGCAGGGAGAGCTGCTGATAATAAGCGACAATGTGGGCCCCGGATATTTCAAACGCCCCTACCTCACTGAAAAAGCCTTTTTCGTTGATAGTGAAACTGGTAAGAGGGGATACCATACAGGCGACATCTGCTTTGAAAGAGACGGGCTGTACTATTACTGTGGTAGGATGGATAACCAGATAAAGATACATGGCCACAGGGTTGAGATCGAGGACATAGAAAACAACCTCGCTAAGTGTGACAATATTGTACGTGCTGCAGTGCTTCCTGTCTACGAGAATGAGAAAATCACACATCTGACAGCATTTGTGCTACTGCAGAAGCCGGACGGCCTTACATCACTGAAGCGTGCCATGAAAATTAAGGAGGAGCTCAGAGAAACTCTGCCCTCATACATGATTCCCAGAAAGATACTGGCGCTTGACTCCTTTCCGCTGAATACAAACGGGAAGGTAGACAAGAAAGAACTGCAAAAAAGCTTGTAATATGAACCGGAGGGCGACAAATGATCCCATATGACGGGCTTCTATTTTTCTATATAATGGCGCTGTTTCTGGTGCCTGCTGTTGTGTTGGGTCTGACAAACAGATCTCTAAAGCGTTACGGGTTGCTTTTTACCGTCGTAATGGCCTTTGTTGTATTTAACACATGGGAGAAAAGAGCAGTGCTGCTTGCCTTCTATCTGTGGGAGACAGCGCTCGTTTTAGCTTATCTGCGCATCAGGAAGAAAAATGAGTCGCGCCCACTACTTTGGTTATTTGTGTTACTTGCCGCAGTACCGCTTATAATCACTAAACTGGGCGGGATCATACCGACCTTTAATTTCTTGCATCTCATCGGCGTTAGTTATATGACATTTCGTGCGGTACAGGTACTTATCGAAACCTACGATGGACTTATTACCGAGGTAAAGCTCTTTGACTTCAGCTATTTCTTGCTGTTCTTTCCGAGCATCGGGTCAGGTCCGATTGACAGGTATCGTAGATTCAACGACGACCTGAAAGAGACACCAGGCAGGGATAAGTATATAGAGCTCCTAAAGACAGGCATATGGAAGCTTATGTGGGGTGCGCTTTTCAACTTTGTTCTATCGTCACTGATTTATTCGGCATGGCTCGCTCCTCTTCCGGATTCAGGCTTTTTACCCACTGTGTCATACATGTATGGCTACACATTCTTCCTATTCTTTAATTTTGCGGGTTACAGCCTTATGGCCATTGGTACATCATATATACTGGGGGTAAATACACCCGAGAACTTTAAT
>FZPS01000063.1_pt1487 | contig 19586 bp, 13 predicted proteins | sample 1817821 | NCBI WGS metagenome assembly FZPS01 (sample SAMEA104158645, study PRJEB21678) | metagenome | place: Germany | collected 2015-04-21
TAATATACTTATACCTAATGCAACTATCCTAAAAAATTTATTCCTTTGATTTATAGCAATTTTAAAACCTCTATATACTAATATTAAAAACAACATTATAATTCCTATACCAGTAAATATTCCCATTTCCTCACATATTGCAGCAAATATAAAATCTGTATGAACTTCTGGTATAAAATCTGGATGCCCTAGCCCAATTCCAGTACCAAAAAAACCTCCAGTAGCTATAGCAAATAAGGATTGGGTTATTTGATATCCCTTGTTATCTATATATTTCCATGGATCTACCCATATCTCAAAACGAATCCTTACATGATCAAATAGAAAAAATCCAGCCACACCACTTATGATAAAAAATAGCATATTGCACCACAATAATTTCCTATTTTCCTCATATATAAATTGAAGAGCTAAAAATATAGCATAAAAAATTAATACTGCACCTAAATCTTTTTGTAAAAATAAAAAAACAATAAACACATAAATTATTCCCATTAAATAATAAGAGCCATATTTTTTCTTTTTATATTTCTCATAGTTAGTGTAATAAGCACTTATAATAAATATAGTCAAAATTTTTATTATTTCAGTAGGTTGAAAACTAAATTTACCTAATTGAATCCAATTTATAGAACCTTTTTTTCTAGTTCCTAATAGCAAGGTAGCTACAAATAATATAATAGAAAGTATTGCATAAATTTTAGCCCAATTTTCCCAACCTTTTATTCTTTTTACCGATAAATAAGTTGTAAAAAAAATTATAACCCCCATACCTGCCCATATTACCTGTTTCATCCCTAAAGTGGAATCTATCCTATATATCATTATAACTCCAATACTTATGAGCATAGTCACTATTAAAAATATATAATTATCCCCAGTAGATATACGAAGCAATATAAAATTGGATATATAGATGATAAATATAAGGCTAACAGCTGATATCATTGTAAATTTATCAATATTTTCTCTATCATATACAAATAACAATAATAGAGCCATCAATTCAAACAACATCAACAAATTCCTAGGCCTCTTATAGCTAACTTTTTTATTTAAAATCATTTTATCCCTGCTCCCTATTTACATATAAAAACTCCACTTGTCCCACTCTTATTCTATCTCCATTTTTTAATTTTACTACATCACTTATTTTTTCACCATTTACATAGGTTCCATTGGAACTATTCAAATCTTCTAAGTAAAAATCCCCTTCATCTTCAACTATCTTTAAATGTCTTTTAGAAATATAAGGGTCTTTTAATACTATTTGATTATTATTTCCTCTTCCCAAAGTAACTTCACCTTTTAGTGGATAATATTCTTTGACCTTAAAAGGCAACGAATCTTTCCTATTGATTAATTTTAAATATATATTATTATCTATAGAATCAACGTCTATACCCTTTATATCAAGATATATAAGACGTATTATGCTAAATATAAACATATATATAATTATAATGAATATATATTTAAATATCATTGATAATATAGTATACATATTAACCCTCCAACATTTATTCTATCCAAATAAATGTTATCACAAACCTTCGATAATGTGAACAAAATTTATAATATAGTTTCTATTTAATTTTTAATAAAAATTTGATAATATAGGATTGATAGGAGGGATCACATGGAAAAAAAATTAAAACGTTCTCGTAGTGATAGAAAGATAGCCGGAGTCTGTGGAGGAATAGGAGAATATTTCAACATAGATCCAGTAATTGTTAGAATAATTTGGGTATTATTATGTTTCGTACCTGGAGCACCAGGTCTATTAGCTTATTTGATATGCGCATTGATAATTCCTGAAGATGATGGAGTTATATGTCAAGATGAAAATAATATAAGTTCTAAAAATACCGCTTTGTTTATAGGTATTGCCTTAATAATTGTAGGTGGAGCTATGTTAATGAAAGTAATATGGCCTCAATTTGCATTTAAAATTATGAACATTGGTAAATATTGGCCAGTACTCCTTATAATATTGGGTCTCTACATTATAGTTAACCAAACCGATAAAAAATAAAAAATTTAAATTTCATCCTATGTAAACATAAAAAACTTGAAGTTTCTATAAATATGTAAAAAATTCATTTCCAATCGAGTAGGAGGTAATTAATTATTTTAATTACCGTCCTCTCACACCACCAAGCATACCGTTCGGTACTTGGCGGTTCATTAAGACAGTCTAAATTTCTCATACTGTGAAGATAAACTTTTAAAACCATGATTAATCAATCTTTGATTAGTTATGGTTTTATTTAATATTGGACTGTTGGATATTCTCCAGTATCCTTTCCTTGTGTTTGCAAATTCCCACGCTTTATATCTGGGAACTCCTAGTTTCATAAGGTTTTGAAAGCGTGTTTTTACTTTCTTCCACGTTTTCCAAATACAGGCTCTTAGTCTCCTTCGTATCCATTGGTCTAATTCAAGTAGTTTACTCTTCATATCTGCTAGTTTAAAATAATTAACCCACCCTACAATGATTTCATTTAACTTCTTTATTCTGTAATTAAAATTCATGCTAACATTCCTGTTAGTAACATTTCTAATCTTTTCCTTAAGACGTTCATAACTCTTGTCATGAACTCTAAATTTAATACCACCTTTCCCATAATAGAAGCTATATCCTAAGAATTTTCTTTTAGTCGGTGAAGATACAGCCGATTTCTCATCGTTTACTTTTAGCTTTAGTTTTTGTCCTAGAAATTTAGTTATACTTTTAAGGACTCTATCTCCTGCTCTCTTGCTTTTAACGTAGATATTACAATCATCAGCATAACGACAGAATCTATGTCCTCTTCTTTCTAGTTCCTTGTCTAACTCATCAAGTAATATATTACTAAGTAGTGGACTTAATGGTCCACCTTGAGGTGTCCCATTCTCTGACTTAACCAACATACCCTTTAGCATTACCCCAGAGTTCAGATATTTTCGTATTAACTTCAATACTCTTTTATCTTGTATCTTTCTTGCTACTAGGTGCATTAAAAGGTCATGGTTTAAATTATCAAAGAACTTTTCTAAATCCATATCTACTACATATCTGTATCCTTCGTTTATGTGCTTCTGTGCTTGTTTTAAGGCCATGTGTGCACTTCTACCAGGTCTAAATCCATAGCTATTATTAGAAAACTCCTTATCAAATATTGGATTGATTACCTGATTAATTGCTTGTTGTATTAATCTATCTATTACGGTTGGTATTCCAAGAAGTCTTACTCCACCATTTGGTTTTGGTATTTCTACTCTCTTAACGGGGAGTGGATTATATTTTCCACTTAACAAATCTGTCTTCAAGGTTTCGTAATGTTCTTGAAGAAAAGGTAGAAGTTCATCTACCTTCATTCCATCAATTCCACAACTACCCTTGTTGGCTACTACTTTCTTGTATGCTTCAAAGAAATTTCTCTTATCCACTATCTTTTCAAGTAGGTTTTCAGTATTAAATCTTGACTTGGCTTTCGGATTTGACATCGCCGACAAATCACTATACACTCCTTGTTTACCTTGAGTTTCCAACTCTACTTCCACAAGGTAGCCCAAATCTTTGGTTTTCTGTATTCTTTTCGTGTTTGTTGAGATTGTCAAACTTACTCGCCTCCTTAATGTTCAGCCCTTCCAAGATTATTCATGACTATCCTTGTACTATGGCCTCTGCTGACTTCTGATAGTTCAATCATACATCACTGCATGGGTTATCATTTAGATATTTCATCTTTTAATGATGTATCTATCAGACCTCCCCAGGTAAGAGCGTAAACTTTCACTCCATATATCTGCTACATTTACTCTCCCTGTTTTGGATAGTTTGGGACTTTGGTTTGTTATGCAACCTCATCCACAGGGTTAAGCCTCTAATGTAGTTCGTGTACCTCAGACCGGAGTTTTGCCGCCGACTTCCTTCAGATTCCACCTCACGGTGGACACCCTTGTCTTAAGCTAACGGTTGGCACTATCAACCTCCGTATCGGACTTTCACCGACTAGTTTACGCCCATGCTGGGCGCACATAAAGAAGGATATTCCCTAATGGGATAATATCCTTCTTTATTGCTTAATTCTCAATTAAATGCTAAAATTAGTAACAAATCAATTTTTTATTAACACTAAAAATTGCAATTTCGAAAGGATGATTACATGAAAGATTATGGAGTCTTTGATATATTAGGTCCTGTTATGATTGGCCCATCTAGTTCTCATACAGCTGGAGCTTCTCGCCTAGCTAAAATGGCTAAGGAAATAGCTGACGATTCCTTTTATAAGGTTACTTTTTATCTTCATGGCTCTTTTGCTAAAACCTATAAAGGGCATGGAACAGATAGAGCTCTTATAGCTGGAATTTTAGGTATGGGACCTTCTGATGAAAGAATAAAAAATTCATTAAATATTGCCAAAAAAAAAGGTATAAAAATTAAATTTATAGAGAAAGATTTAGGATATGAACATCCAAACACTGTTAAAATAATCTTTTCTTACCATGATAAAGATGATTTCTATATAATTGGTTCATCCATAGGAGGAGGAAATATTCTAATTACTAATGTAAATGGAAATGAAGTAGAATTCTCAGGAAATTATCCAACTATTTTTGTAAAATATAAAGATCAAAAAGGAACTATAAGTAGAATCAGTTCCATACTTGCTAAAGAAGATGTAAATATAGCTACTATGAAAGTATCTAGAGAAAGAAAAATTGCAACTATGATGACTTGGCCCTAGCTGGAATTAAATCCATAGTTCCTTTTGACGAAGTAGTAGATGCCATGTATAAGGTAGGTAAATCTATGCCTGAATCCTTAAAAGAAACTGCCTTAGGTGGTGTTGCTGCAACTCCAACAGGTGAAAAAATAAAAAAGCAAATCTTATAAAAATAACTATCTTTTTTGGTGCCTGGCACCAAAAAAGATAGTTATTTTATCTAATACTTATATATTTCCACTTATCAGTCTTAAATCTTAAAGTTATTAATGCCCATCTAACAAACTGATCACAGAACATAGCATACCATGCTCCTATTAATCCTAATCCTAATATATTTATAAAAAGATGTGCTAATGCTACTCTAACAACCAACACACTGAAAAATATAGCAACTAAAGTCCAAACTGTATCTCCTGCACCTCTTAATCCTCCAGATATTACAAGCTGAGAAGATTGGAAAGGTTGCATTATAGCTATTATTTTTAGTATTTTTGCTGCTTGAGCTATTACTTCTGGATCTTTAGTATATAGACTAGCCACAATAGAACCAAAAAAGAAAAACAAAATACCAATAGCTATAGCTATAACAGTCCCTATTCTTCTGCTAGTTTTAATATATTCTTCTGCCTTATCTGGATCATCTGCCCCTAAACTTCTACCTACCAATGAAGAAGCTGCTATTCCAAATGCTTGTCCAGGAGTAAAAGTAAGACCAGATATATTTAAACATATCTGATGAGTAGCATAAGCTACTGTACCTAAAGAAGAAACAATTCGAACAAATATTAAAATTCCAACTCTAAAAGCTATCTGTTCCAGAGATGCTGGAACTCCAATTTTTACTAAATTATAAATTATATCCTTATCAAATCTAAATCTATTCTTTAAATTTATCTGTATTATGGTATCCTTTTTAAATATATATCTTAATAACATTAATGTTGCTACAAATTGAGAAAAAGTTGTAGATATTGCTGCACCAGTTACTCCTAGTCTAGGAAATCCAAGTAATCCGTATATGAGTAAAGCATTGCCTACTACGTTTAATGTATTCACCTTTAAATTTATACTCATAGGAGTTTTAGTATCTCCTGCTCCCCTTAGTACAGCATAAATAGAAAAATTAAAAGCTTGAAATATAATACCTACCACTATAATTTTAAAATAATTTCTACCATACATCAATGTATCTTCATGGGCACCTATAAATTTCATTATTTGGTCAGTATATTTTAGCCCTAATATAAAAATAGGCAATACTAACAAAACTTGTGTTAATAAAATTACATGTCTAACTACAGATTCTATTCTATCTTCCTTTTTAGCACCTACATAACGAGCAACCATAGCTGTTGCTCCTACATTTAAAGATTGAACTAGTGATAAAGCTATAAACACAAGCTGATTGGTAATTCCTACAGCTGCAATAGATGCTGCAGCTTCAGTTGGATCATCAATCCTTCCTAACATCATCATATCTACCATTCCAAATAATGTACCTAAAAAAACCTCTACTAAAACAGGTCCTGCTGTTTTAAGTACCGTATCACGGATTGCTTTTTTCTCACAAGCCTCATCCATAATGACCACCTCTTGCAAATAATTTCGATACCCTAAATATTATAACATAAATCATATATAAAGCAAATATATTATAATAGTCTTTTTCAAACATAAAAAACAGCATGATACGATATTCGTCTCACACTGTTTTTATTACTTATCTACTTTTTAATAAACTATACTGATTCTTTTGCAACTTCTAACCATTTCTTAGGAGTAAACTTGTCTGGTTTAGTTTTCGCTTTTAAATACATCAACAAATAATAAGCTATCGCAGATACAATCCATGACTGAACAGCAGGTATACCCATAATATTAACATATTGTGTATAATATCCTACAAGTCCTCCGATAACAAAACTTATAGTAGCTACTATATTCCAACCTTCTATCTCTTCCCATTCTTGATCTCTCAATAAAAAGTAATCAACTATCATAACTGCTGCAATAGGAGGGAACAATATTGCAAAAAGATATAGCAAATTAGTAAATTGATCTAATATACCTGCTAATGCAATTATGATACCAACTAGAGTACCAAAAATAGTCATTTTCATTCTACCTTTATTAGACTCCACATTAAACATATTACATAGAGCTAATCCTAATGAATAATTATTAACCAATTGAGATGTCCATTGGGCTAAGAAAAGAATTATGAACCCTTGAACAGGAAATCCGAAATCCACCATAATCTTTACTATATCAAAATCGCCTTTTCCTACTCCTAAAATTCCACCCATCATGACCAATACTATTCCTACTATTACTATACCAATTGACATTAATATGTTATCCTTTGCTTTAGGTTTGCAAAAACGGCTATAATCAGAAATCATGAGCCATTGACAAGTATTAAGACCTAATATCATACTCGTAGCTTCAGTCCATGAAATTGTCTGTGATGGATTCCATGCCATTATACCTGACCATCCCATATCTTTAACAGCTAATACAAATGCCCAAATTAATATTATTAAACCTCCAGGAACTGCTATATAATCAGTCCATGCCATAGATGTATATCCAAGAATTGATGGAATTGCAAATATTATACCACAAATAATCGTAATAATAGCCCAAGGAACTTTTTGAGTAGTATAATCTATACCTACCATGGCACTTATTGCATTTCCTGCAACAGCAGTTTGTAATGCCCACCAACCACCCATAACAACAGCTATCGACAATGCAACAATTATTCTTGCTTGAGTAGTACCATAACTCGATCTTGCTATTACAGAAGAAGTTCTACCTGTTGTCGCTCCAAGATAACTTGTTACCGAATTTCCAATCCATGTAATGATAAAACCAATGAAGACTATCCAAAAAAGTCTAGATATACTATAACTTGCTACCAATCCACTACCTGCCATTAACGTAGTAATAGCAAACTCACACCCCGCATACACAATAGCCGGGGATGCCCAGTGCATTCTTTTATCCAACGGAATAGGATCTATTACATATTTTTCTCCTATTGAAAAATCTGCTTTTTCTTTATTTGACACTGTTAAATCACTCCTTATTGGTGTAAATTTTTTATTCTTTACAATCTTCATGTTTAAATTTGATAATATTGTATATATTCACACTATTGTTGGTTTGTTTTCGGCAAATACTACTCAAAATGGGAGATGGTCCATCTCCCATTTTGAGTACATTGTTATCTGCTCATCTAATATAAAATTTTCCAAACTATACTTTTCTTAACTTTTCAGTTTCTTTTTCATTTATCTCCAAACTTCCATTAACTTCTTCAATAATAACACCATAATCTTCTTTTGCCTTTTCTAGTGTAATATATTCATTTAGTACATCGTTTAAAACCATTTGAGGATCTCTTTTTAGAGGGTTACCGTATCCTCCGCCTCCACCAGAAATAAATCTAATTAAATCTCCTTTGCCTAACTTATAATTCGAATATGTTGCTGCTTCTTTAACATTTCCATCTTTATGTGCTTGAATTTTATTATTTGTTCCATCTTTACCACCATTTACACCCCAAGGTAGTACTCTATACTTACTTGCAATCGTTGTAAGTTCAGCATTTGAATTATCTATCCTATAGTCTCTAATAAGACCAAACCCACCTCTAAACTTTCCAGCTCCAGAGCCAGCTTCAGTATTTAGTTTATACTGCTCTACTATAACAGGATATCTAGATTCAGTTACTTCAACAGGCATTACATAAGTCTCCCCATCATCTATAGCTACTAAACCACTTTCACCATCTTTATTTATTCCGCCTCCCCATCCTCCTGCTTGAGGCTCGTTTAGGACAAATACTTCTCCTGTTTTATCATCTATTCCACCAATAATTGTTCCCAATATACTTAAGAAGTGCCCTGCACTAACTCTTTCTGGAACTTCTGGTGCTAAAGCTTTAGCAACCAAATCAGTTAAATGAGAAAACGCTTCCCAGTTGCAAGAAACTGGTGCTGGTCTTACAGCTGAAAAAACTGTTCCGTCTGGTACAATAAGCTTTAATGGTTTGTAAAACCCTTCATTCCCTAAATTATCAGCATGAGGATAAACTATTGCCCTATAAACAACCCTAGCAGCTGAATAAGAACCATATTTGGTACAATTTATAGGTGCAGCAACTTGTGGATCAGAACCAGTTAAATCAATAATAAATTCATCATCATTAATTGTAACTTTTGCTTTAATATATACATCATCAATATTATTTGCATCAGTATCCATATAACTTTCTGCTTCAAATACTCCATGAGGTAATTTACTAAGTTCTTGCTTTGCTAGTTTTTCCCCATCTTCTATCATTTTTTCTATACTTTCACAAACTGCTTTATTGCCATATTTCTCACATAATCCCATTATTCTTCTTTCTGCAACTCTTAAAGATGCAGTTTGTGCATATAAATCGCCTAATGTCATTTTTGGAGTTCTAACATTAGCTTCTACCATATCCCTTACTGCTTCATTTAATTTACCTTTTTCGTAAACTTTTACAATTGGGAATTGTAAACCTTCTTGATATATTTCAGTAGCATCTGTACACCAACTACCAATTGATTTACCACCAATTTCGTTCCAATGCCCTTTGTTTGCTGCAAACGCTATCAATTCTCCATTAGAAAATATTGGCATTACAGCAGATACATCACATAAATGAGTTCCACTCCCATTATAAGGATCATTTGTAAGAATTATATCTCCAGGATTTATATTGTTATAACCAAATTTATCTATAACTGATTTAACTGAATAAGTAATTGTACCTAAGAACCCTGTTACACCGTTGGACTGTGCTATAAGATTTGCATTTGCATCAGTAATTCCTGCTGCATAGTCTAATACCTCATAGATAATAGGACTTTGGCTTGTGCGCCCCCAGCTTGCAAACATTTCATCAGAAGCTGCTATAAGCCCTTCTCCTATATTTTCCATGGTGAATCTATCTATACTTGCCATATTTAAACCTCCTCTATTATTAAGTTTCCATAATTATCAACATGTAATTTTTGACCTTTATATAATACAGTAACAGATGTTTGTTCTTCAATAATTGCAGGTCCAATTATTTCATTACCAGTACCCAGTTTTTCTCTCACATATACTGGTGCTTCTATTTTACCGTCTTCATCAAAATCTACTAATCTCTTGCATCTTAATGCTTCTTCTGGACTGCCTTTCAAATCAACAGTCTTAACTTCTGCCTTATCAATCTTGCAAAAAGCTGTAATATTAAAGTTTACAAATTCAATATCTGCATCTGATAATTTAAAAGAATAATACTGTTCATGTAACTTTTCAAAACTATCTCTTATATCTTTCAAATCGCCTTCTACTATTCGCTCTGAATTAATTGGTGTCCTAACAGTATGTTCCTGACCTACATATCTTATATCTGCAGATTTAACCATATATAGATCTTTTGCATCAAACCCAAATTCTTTATATATATCTATAGCTTCTTCTAATATTTCATCATATAAACTATTAATGTTATCAACATTATCTTTATCAACACTAGTAATTTTGGTTCTTATAAAATCTTGTCTCAAGTCAGTCATAAGCATACCCCAAGCTGAAAATACACCTGGATTTGGTGGAATAACTATTTTCTTAACATTTAATTCTCTACCAAGAACTGGACTAAAAACTCCTCCATTTCCACCCATTGCAACTAACACAAATTCATTAGGATCATAGCCTTTTCTAACTGAAACAAGTTTTAATGCATTTATCATATTATTATTTGCTATTCTAATAATTCCTCTTGCTGCTTCTTCAACGGATATATCATAATAATCTGCTATTCCCTGTATTGCTTCGTATGATTTATTTATATCTATTTCATATTTACCACTTAAAAATCTTTCTGGATCTATTCTACCTGCTACAAAATTAGCATCAGTTAGTGTAGGTTTGTCCCCTCCTAAATTATAGCAAGCTGGTCCAGGATCAGCACCTGCACTTTCAGGTCCTACTTTTAAATTGCCTACAGAATCTATCCAAGCAATACTTCCGCCGCCTGCTCCAATTTCTATTATGTCAACTATTGGAGCCTTAACAGGATATCCTGCATAAATAGGTGATTTGTCTACATAATAATCTGTGGTAATCCTCACCTCATTATTATAAATAAGTGATGTCTTGGCAGTGGTTCCTCCTATATCAAATGTAATAATATTTTTTTCTCCTATTAACTTTCCTATTTCATTTGCTCCTATAACACCACCTACAGGACCAGATTCAATCATGTTTATAGGATTAACTTTTGTCATATCAAAAGTTGCTGTTCCCCCATTAGACTGCATTGCATAAGGTTCACAAGCAAGACCCTTTTTGTTTAATCTATCCTCTAATCTATCTAAATATGTTCTTACAGTAGGCTTTACAAAAGCATTAAATACAGTAGTATTTGTCCTTTCATATTCTCGCCATTCTTTTATTAAATCTGATGATACACTTATTTCTACTCCTGGCAATTCTTTTTCAAGCATTTCTTTTACTTTTTGTTCGTGACTAGAATTTGCATAAGAATGTAAGAAACATACAGCAATAGCTCCAATTCCCTCATCTTTACATATTTCTATAATTTCTTTAACATCTTCTTCATTTAATGGTATTAATATTTCTCCATCCTTATTAAGTCTCTCTTCAACTTCAAACCTATATTTTCTAGGAACAAATGGCTTTGGTTTTTCATAATAATAATTATACATATCTGGTCTATTTGCTCTACCTATTTCTAATGAATCTCTAAATCCTTTAGTAGTAATTAATGCTGTTTTAGCACCTTCTCTTTCAGTCAACGCATTGATTACTACTGTGCTCCCATGAACTAGATAATTAGCTTCTTCTAGTGGTATTCCACTTTCTTCTACACAATTGATTACTCCATCATCAAAACTACCTGGTGTACTTGAGGATTTAGCAACAGTTAACTTTCCAGTATCCTCATCTAATGCAACATAATCTGTAAAAGTTCCTCCAATATCAATAGCTATCCTATAACTCAAATAAATAACCTCCTTCATTAATTTTATTTAACTTATCAAGCAATCTAAATATAGTATTTCAACAAATAATAAACTTTGTTTTATCCCTCCTTTTCCTTTTACATAATCAGAAATGTATAAATTATTACAATTCCAAAATAAATAAATTTAATTAAATTTTTAAAAAACAAAAACTAAAAAATATTTTAGATTTTCGAAATATTTAAAATTTATTCTACCACTAGAAATATTGCAATCTCTATGCCAATTTATAAAGTTAGTAAACATGGGTAATTAGATAACAAATTTTTTTAAAAAAATTATTTGTATTGTTTTTAATACTTTTGAAAACATATAGTCTCATTTTAGATACTATTAGTACTTTTGTATTTTAATAATTGAAAATTTTTTAAACCTAAAAAAAGAAAAAGAGATTATAAACTGCAGTTTATAATCTCTTTAGGGCTATATGTTATTCATATAAAAAGCTATGTCTTATTTAATTTACAATTTATTTACCATATTTTTCTTTTATATATTTGTCAATACCTTCAGCTGCTTGCTTTCCAGCTCCCATAGCTAATATTACAGTTGCTGCACCAGTTACAGCATCACCACCTGCAAATACACCTTCTCTTGAAGTTTGACAATCTTCACCTGTTGTTATACAACCTCTACTGTCTACTTCAAGACCATGAGTTGTAGCTGAAATTAATGGATTTGGTGATGTACCTAATGCCATTATTACTGTATCCACATCAAATTCAAATTCTGAACCTTCTATTGGTACAGGTCTTCTTCTTCCAGAAGCATCTGGTTCACCTAACTCCATTCTTTGACATCTAATAGCTTTCACCCAACCATCTTCATTTCCAATTATTTCTACAGGGCTTGTTAAAAATTCAAACTTGATTCCTTCTTCTTTAGCATGATGAACTTCTTCTACTCTAGCTGGAAGCTCTTTTTCTGTTCTCCTATATACTATCCAAACTTCAGTTCCTACTTCAGCTCCTAACCTTAAAGCTGTTCTAGCTGCGTCCATGGCTACGTTTCCTCCACCTACTACTGCAACCTTTTTTCCAATTTTGATTGGTGTATCATAGTCATCTCTATAAGCTTTCATAAGATTGTTTCTAGTTAGGAACTCGTTTGCTGAAAATACGCCATTTAAATTCTCTCCAGGAATTCCCATGAACTTAGGAAGTCCTGCTCCAGAACCAACAAACACTGCATGAAATCCTTCTTTTTCCATTAAATCATCTATAGTTACAGTTTTCCCTATTACAACATTTGTTTCTACCTTAACTCCTAATTTCTTTAAATTTTCTACTTCATGTTTAACAATTTTCTTTGGTAATCTGAATTCTGGAATTCCATACATCAATACTCCACCTGGCTCATGAAGAGCTTCAAATATAGTTACATCATAGCCTTCTTTAGCTAAGTCACCAGCACAAGTAATACCTGCAGGACCAGAGCCTATAACTGCTACTTTATAACCATTCTTTTCTTTAGTTTTGCCAACTTCTATGCCATGTTCCCTTGCCCAATCTGCAGCAAATCTTTCAAGTTTACCTATGGATACTGGATCTCCTTTCTTACCAAGAACACAAACCTTTTCACATTGCTCTTCTTGGGGACATACCCTACCACAAACAGCTGGAAGAGCAGTATACTCTGCAAGAACATGAGCAGCTTCTTCAAATTCACCTTCAGCTATATGTTTAATAAATCTTGGTATATGAATACTTACTGGGCAATTCCCTACACAGGGATGATGTTTACAGTTTAAACATCTTTTAGCTTCTGCCATAGCTTCTTCTTCAGTATATCCTAAGCAAACTTCGTCAAAATTAGTTGCCCTCACCTTTGGATCTTGTTCTGCTATGGGTACTTTTGTGAATCTATCCATTATTTTGCACCTCCCTGTTGGTCTAACTTACACTTTTCTTCATACTCTTTCAACTTCTTAAGTTCTTCCTCTTTATACTGAGCTTGTCGTCTTAGAGCTTCATCAAAATCTACAAGATGTGCATCAAATTCTGGACCATCAACACATGCAAATCTAGTTTCATTACCTACTGTAACCCTACAAGCACCACACATGCCTGTACCATCAACCATAATTGGATTAAGACTTACTATAGTTTTAATTCCTAACTTTTCAGTAAGAAGGGATACGAATTTCATCATTATCATAGGTCCAATTGCTATACAATAGTCATATTCCTTCCCTTGATTTACTACTAAATCTTCAATAAGCCCAGTAACCATTCCATTAAATCCATAGCTACCATCATCAGTAGCAATATAGAGGTTACCAGCTACATCCTTTATCTTATCCTCAAGGATTATTAATTCCTTAGTCTTAGCACCTACTATTACATCTACATCAATTCCTTGATCATGGAACCATTTTACCTGAGGATATACAGGAGCTGCTCCAACTCCACCTGCTACAAATAAGTATTTTCTTTTCTTAACCTCCTCCAGGTCTTCATTAACATAATCAGATGGATTTCCTAAAGGACCTACAAAAGCCTTAAAACAATCTCCCTCATTAAACTTTACCATCTTTCTTGTAGAACAGCCCATAGCTTGAATAACTATATTAACTGTTCCCTTTTCTTTGTCATAATCACAGATAGTTAGAGGAATTCTTTCCCCAACTTCGTCAGCTATTACAATTACAAACTGACCTGGCTCTGCAGATTTTGCTACCCTTGGAGCTAAAACATCCATTGAATAGATGTCAGGGGCAAGCTTTTTTTTCTCTACAATTTTGTACAATTATAACTCCTCCTTTACTAGATATTATCATTTTAATTATTCAACTATTGTAAGTATTAAGGAATAATTGTTTATTTAACTAATAGCAGGTTGATTAAAATGATAAATAATTTAAAATTTATAAACCTCTCTGTAAACATGTTTAAATGTAAATATCGTCATATGTTTAACGATACTACCATAATAAATATATCATATCTCTTCCTATAATTCAATATAATTATAGGAAAGTTAAACTAAATCTTATATAAATTTAATTTCACCATCTTTAGATTCATCTATAATAGCTAATGATTCTAATCTAATACCTCTTTTCCTTAAATTTTTGCCTCCTTCTTGAAAACCTTTTTCAATTACTACACCTATTCCAACTAAATTACAGCCACTTTGTTCTAATATATCTATTAGACCCTCCATCGCCTTACCTCTAGCTAAAAAATCATCTATTAACAATATGTTTTCTCCTTCTTTTAAAAAACGTTTAGCTACTCTTATTGTGTAAGGCTTACCCTTCGTATATGAATATACAGTGCTTTCATATACACTTTCATCCATTATTTTTGAATCAGTTTTCCTTGCAAATACTACCGGTACATTAAAATATTGAGCAGCAATAACTGCAATAGCAATACCAGAAGTTTCAATGGTTAAAATCTTATCAATTTTTTCTCCATTAAATCTTCTTTTAAACTCCTTACCAATCTCATTTAATAACTCTACATCAACTTGATGATTTAAAAAACTATCAACTTTTAATATATTACCTTCTTTTAATACTCCATCTTTTAATATTCTTTGCTTTAATAGCTCCATATATCTTCCTCCAAATTTATAATCTTAACTAAAATTTTATAATAATACTCCTAAAAAATCAAATAAAAAGAAGCTTTTAAGCTTCCTTTTTTTATCCTTTATAAACTATTAAATGTTTTTATCCCTACTCCCCAATTTAACTACAATAAAATGCTCTATTCCATCATTTTCTAAATTAATATATTCTTTATCTATATTTACTCCATCTACTATTATGCTATTTATTCCTTTGTTAACTCCAAGGGGATTTTTTACTTCTATATTGTAATAAGTAGAGCCATATTTGTATCTAATATTATACTTGCTCCAATCTTTAGGTATACATGGATCTATAAATAATTTATCATTTTCTATCCTGAAGCCAAGTATATCCTCTAATCCTACTTTATACATCCATCCAGATGAACCTGTATACCAAGTCCAGCCGCCTCTACCTATATGTTGAGGATTAGTATATACATCAGCTGCTACTACATAAGGCTCCACTTTATAGGTAGCACATTCTATGGAAGTTCTAGAGTGATTAATTGGATTTATCATGCTAAATAATCTATAGGCCTTATCACCTTCCCCTAACATGGCAAATGCCTTTATAACCCAAGTAGCAGCATGGGTATATTGCCCTCCATTTTCTCTTACCCCAGGTACATAGGATTTTATATATCCTGGGTCTAACAATGTATTATCAAAAGGAGGCGTAAGCAAAGCTACAATACCTGCTTCTTCATTTACTAAGTATTTTTCTACTGATCCTAATGCTATTTCTGTCCTTTTTCTATCACCTAAAGTAGAGATAACAGACCAAGATTGAGGAATAGAATCTATCATACATTGGCTATTTTCCTTAGAGCCTAAAAGAGTACCATCGTCAAAAAAGGCTCTTTTATACCATTCTCCGTCCCATGCATTAGTTTCTATTTTATCTTTTAGTTTTTGTATTATATCATTATATTTTTTAGCTCTATCCAGATCTCCTTTCATTTCACAAATGGGAATAAAATTTTTAAGTACAGTAACTAAAAACCAAGCTAACCATACAGATTCCCCTTTTCCTTTATAGCCTACTTTATTCATGCCATCATTCCAATCTCCTCCTCCCATAAGAGGTAGACCTCTTTCTCCAAAGTTTAAAGATTTTTCAATAGCTCTAATACAATGCTCATATACTGTTCCTATTTCTTTAGATAAACTAGGAACTTCATACCTTTCATATTCATCTTCTTCTAATATTGGACTTTCTATAAAAGGCACCTTTTCCTCAAGTATACTATTATCTCCTGTTATTAATATATATTCTGCTACTCCTAATGGCAACCAAAGTAAATCATCAGAATATCTACTTCTAATACCCTTATGCACTTGACTATCTGGTATAGGATGCCACCAATGTTGTATATCCCCTTCTTTGTATTGATGTTTACAATTTCTAATAATTTGTTTTCTTGTGTTTTCTGGTATATGATAAATAGTATTCATTGCATCTTGCATTTGATCTCTAGCTCCAAAAGCTCCCCCCACTTGATAAAAACCTGCTCTTCCCCATATTCTACATACTATAGTTTGATATATTAACCAACTGTTCATTATGTAATTCATAGTATTGTCTGGGGTTTCTATTTGAATCTTTGACAATATACTATCCCAAAAACTTTTAACCTCTTCTAAAGCTTTCTTTGCTTTTTTAACATCCCTGTATTTATCTAGAAGAATAAGTCCTTTGTCTATCCCATTTTCTTCTCCTAGTAAAAATATAAGTTCTTTTTCAGATTTAGGAGGAACATTTATATTTACTTTAATAACTCCACAAGGATTGTAACCTAAACCTACACTATTGGATAGTTTCTCCCTTCTAATACCCTCTGGATTATCATAGGAAGGTATATTTCCTAAAAATTCCTTTCTACTGCCAGTATAAGAGTGTATTTTTTCAGATGCCCCTATGAATATAGTACTATCTTTAAACTCTCTATTGGTAGAATTTTTTATAAATAATGTTTCCCCATCAATACCTGTTTCCAATAAATTTTCAGTTTCTTCATCTGTAACTCCTAATACTGGTCTAATATAATAAATTAAACTTATATTTCTGTCCTTATTACTTTGATTTTTTAATCTTATCAGATTAATTTTTATATTATCCTCTATAGGAGTAAACATTGTAAGTTTTTGTTCCATACCATGGCTTACATGATAAAAGCTAGTATATCCTTGCCCATGGGTAATTATATAATCATTTTCATCCCTAATAGGATATGGAGTTATAGTAAATATCTCTCCTGTATCTTCATCCATTAAGTATATTATTTCCCCAGATTTTCCTAATAGAGGATCATTATACCATGGAGTTAGTTTGTTTTCTCTACTATTTTGACACCAACTAAATCCAGTGCCTAATTCATCTACTATAAATCCAAACTCTTTGTTTCCAATTACATTTATCCAAGGCAAAGGAGTATTCAATTCCTTAGTCAATCTAATAATATATTCTCTACCCTCATTATAAAATCCCCCATATCCATTAAAATAATCTAATTTTAATATCTTTGAACTTACTTGATAATCTATAGACTTATAATCAAATTCCTTATAAGGCATTGTTTTTATTTCTTTACCCTCTATAATAGCTCCTTCCTCTGATTTAATAATAACTCTAGCCCATTTATATAACAAAATTTCATCTTCTTTCAAAAGGGTGTTTTTATTTCGAATAAATATTCCTCCTGAAGTATCCACTATATTGCCTCTTTTTCTATATACTATCTCCCTAATGTTTTCAAATAGTGGTTGGTAATATATGCTCTCATCTTCATTCAATATTACCAAATCCACTTTTAATCCTTTGTAAGACCAATATTCGTGAGCATCTACTAATTTTTTTATGGTTTCTATTCCCTTCATAGATTTAATGGTAACTAAAACTATAGGATTATCACCAGATATCCCCTGAGCCCATAATCCTTCTTTCCCTTTTTTATTTTGTTTTAATATATGTTCATATTTATGCTTAATATTTTCGTCCGCATAAAGTAAATAGGGCAATAATTCTTCATAAAATTCTATATTATCATGATTTAAATTTAAATATCCTATTTCTGTTTGACTTTTAGTTCTAGAAAGATCCAATGCCATTTTTATATTTTCCCTATTGGAATACTTATTAAGTATATCTATAGCTTCCTTTTTATCATTAGTTAATGCAGTAATAAAATATATTTCCTTTTCTTCTTTAGGTTGCAACTTTATTTTAGTACCTATACTCATTATAGGGTCTAGTACTACTCCTGTAGTATTAGTAAGTCCTTTAACAATTCCTTTTGGCTTTTTTAATGAATTTCCTCTCCCTATAAAATTTGATCTACTAGTTTCATATTGTAATTCATATTCCCTTTCATTAAAAAACTTCATACCATGAACTATCCAAAAATCTAGCAATTTGTCATCTCTATTCCTTCTATTAGAAAGTATTCCTTGCTGTTCTTCTAGCAGTTCAGTTTTGATAAATAAATTGTTAAAAGCAGGATGAGCTATATCAGAATCAAAAGTTGAACCTGTAATTTCAAAATAACTGGTAATTTCTAATATAGTTTCTTCATCCCCATTATTCTTTAATTTTACTTTCCTGATTTCTCCTAATTCCTCTGGAAGTAAAAATATATCCATTTTGGTCTCTATATCTCCATCTTCACGATAAAATTTCACTTTGTAATTAGAAAATTCCACTTCATAAGCATCTGACTCTTTGTATGTAGGAGCATAAGTAGTAGACCAAATATCTTCATTAGATACATCTTTTATATATATAAATTGTCCATAAGGGGTAGAAAGGAAATCCTTTCTCCAACGATTTATAAATATATCTTCATTTTTAGAATAGCCTTCCCCTCTATTATTTATCATTAAAGAATAGGTGTTTGAAGATAATAGATGACATTTAATTTTACATAAATCATCTTTTGAATATACTCTACTCTTCCATGGTAATTCTTTTTTAGGCATTATTCTTATTCCTTCTAAATTTTCCTTTTCCTTAGATATAATAGGATTTAAAGGTATTTTTTCTTGAAGCAGCAATTCACCACATTTCATCTGTGGATCCCTATGAAATCTATTTACCATTATATCCTTATTTATAAAATTATTTATAGAAACAAATATCATCCCTTGATGATGGCTCATATAGGATTTAACAATTCCTCTATCCATATGATTGGGTAATCTCCAGCTAGTATAATCT
>FZPS01000049.1_pt141 | contig 19577 bp, 13 predicted proteins | sample 1817821 | NCBI WGS metagenome assembly FZPS01 (sample SAMEA104158645, study PRJEB21678) | metagenome | place: Germany | collected 2015-04-21
GTACCTTTATCAAAATTTTATCCGATTGATCAACAATTTGTCCACACATGTTGATAATACCTGCAATTTCTGCAATTTGACAATGCCTTGGTATTTCTATCTGCCTTGCCAACTCTCTTTTTACATCAGACGAAAAAGACATTTTGATACTCCTTCGCTAATTCCATAATATGATAGGCTAAGCAATCTGGATCATGTCGAATAAGCTTATTTTCTTTATATACTTTGCATACTGGTGCTTCAATTAAATGAATGTTATTTTTTACAAATTCTTCTTTTTCATATTTAACCGGAATGGCTCCATCTTCTTCATAAACTTGCAGAATTTCTTCTGGAATCTTCTTATTGTTTGCGATAACGTATTGAATTACATTTGAAATACCGTGTTCTTCTAGAGCCTGAATATGTCTTTTTAAATCATATCCTTCTGTTTCCCCTGGCTGAGTCATAATATTACTAATATATATTCTCATTCCTTTGGAATTTTGTAAAGCTTCTGCCACTCCATCTACCAATAAATTAGGAATAATACTGGTGTATAAGCTACCAGGACCTAAAATAATAATTTGCGCCTGTTCAATGGCTTGTATCACCTCTGCTAATGCCTTTGGATGGTCGGGTTCTAAGTATACCCTCTGAATCGACTTTCGATAAACTTTACTGGCTTGTACAATTTCCCACTCTCCACAGATTGTTGTCCCATCTATAAATTCAGCACAAAGTTGAATATCCTCATTGGTAACAGGTAAAACCCTACCTGTTACTGCCAATACCTCACTTGTTGATTTGACTGCCTGCTCAAAACTACCACAAACCCCATTCATAGCTGCTAAAAATAAGTTTCCAAAATTCTGTCCTTTTAGAGAACCTTCTGTAAACCGATATTGAAATAGTTTTTCCATAATGGGTTCTGTATTGGCAAGAGCTAAAATACAATTACGGATATCCCCTGGTGGGAGCATCTTCATTTCTTCCCTTAAAATCCCTGAACCTCCTCCATTATCAGCTACTGTAACAATAGCTGTAATCTGAGAAGTATATTTTTTTAATCCTCTCAACATGGTGGATATCCCTGTTCCTCCCCCAATCACTACTATCTGGGGTTCTTTCTGCTGTTTCATTATCATACTATTTCCCCCATTTTTGATCTTTTTCAATATCTCGGTGTTGAATCATAACACTGTTTCGCCTTGATCGCAAAAAATGATACAATTCATTGGCCAAAGTAACAGAACGGTGTTTCCCTCCTGTACAACCAATACTAACAACCAATTGATTTTTCCCCTCTTTTACATAATAAGGAATAAGAAAAGAAACCATATCTTCTAGTTTCTCCATGAATTTTTTTGTTTCTTCCCACTGTAGAACATAGTGTTGAACTTGGGGATCGTTTCCTGTTTGACTCCTCATCTCTGGTATATAATAAGGATTGGGAATAAATCGAACATCAAATACCAAATCGGAATCATTAGGAATTCCATATTTAAAACCAAAAGAAAGAATATTAATAACTAAATTATCGAATTTGCTTCCTTCTAAAAATATTTTCTGTATTTCTCCTTTTAGTTCCCTTGTTAAAATATATGTTGTATCTAAAATATAATTCGCTTTTTGTTTTACTTCTTGCAACATTGCCCTTTCTTTTTCAATTCCAACAGTAAGTCGGTCATCTTGAGCTAATGGATGCTTTCTTCTTGTCTCTTTATATCTCTTAATAAGGACCTCATCGGAAGCATCTAAAAACAAAATTTCATAATCATATCCTTTTTCTTTTAGTGAATCTAAGCCAGCAAATAATTCAGAAAATAAATCACCACCACGAATATCAATTCCTAAAGCTACTTGTGTAATTTGACTTCCTGGATTAAAACAAACTTCTGCCATTTTAGGAATAAGGGCTGGTGGAAGATTGTCCACACAAAAAAAACCGATGTCTTCTAATATTTTAATCACCGTTGTTTTTCCTGCTCCTGACATTCCTGTAACGATGACAAAACGCATACGTATGCTCCTCTCTTACGTTGCCGCAGGACTTTTCTTATGCATCCATTGTATCACAAAAAATGAAAACTGAAAATCCAGTTTAAATTTCTATTAAACTGCTTCTACTATTATCCTAACATTCGAACCTCAGGTTCTAACTGTACTCCAAATTTTTCAAATACTTGCTCCTGTACAAAGGAAATTAGAGCCTTTACATCTTTTGCTGTAGCATCACCCACATTAATAATAAAACCACAGTGTTTCTCAGAAACTTGTGCTCCACCAATGCGATAACCTCTAAGTCCTGTATCCATAATTAACTTTCCTGCATAAAATCCTTCTGGTCTTTTAAAAGCACTTCCTGCACTGGGATATTCTAAAGGCTGTTTTGTTTTTCTTCTTTCTGTGAAATCTTCTACTTTTCCCAGAATACAGGTTTTATCTCCCTTTGCCAATTGTAAAGAAGCCCCTATGGCAATATATGGAGAATGATGCAAAATACTAGTACGATATCCAAACTTCATTTCTTCATTACGTAAGGTCATGCATTTACCTTTATCATCAAGAACCTCAACAGAATCTACTATCAACTTCATTTCGCCATCATAAGCTCCTGCATTCATATACAAGGCTCCTCCTAAAGTTCCAGGAATGCCGCTGGCAAACTCAAACCCTGCCAATCCTTCATCAACTATTTTTTTAGACAGGGTTGATAATAAAATTCCCGCTTCTGCCCATACTTTTTCTCCTTCGATCTTAACTTGACTCATATTTTTATATATTTGAATAATCATTCCTGGATATCCTTCATCTGAAACCAAGAGATTGCTGCCATTCCCCATAATATAGAAAGGGAAATCATACTCTTTACATAGGCCTATTGCCAAAGTAATTTCCTCTTTATTTCGAGGTATAAAAAATAGATCTGCTGGCCCTCCTATTTTAAAGGAAGTGTGCTTTTTCATGGGTTCTTTTTGTAAAATACAGGTCCCTGGCATCTCTTGCTGCAAACGTTGCATAATCTCTTGTTGACGCACCTACTTCAACTCCTTTTTTGTCCATTACAACTTTGTATTTATTATATAGTATATGAAAGAGAGATACAACTTCATGCAGCCGATTTCTTAACTTTATCCTTCCACGGATAACCAACGAATCAGTTGATCGTATACCTTTTTTCCATCCTCATATCCTTGGCAGTATAAAGCAGTTAAACGATGTACATCTTTTTCCATCCTTCGAATTTGTACTGGCTCCTCAGGGCGAATAACAAAAGCCTTACCTTCTTTTTCTTCTTTCTCAATAAAATCTAAAGTATCATTATACATTTCATAGCGCTGAAAGATGGCTTCCTGTAAATAAGGATATTCTCTATATGTCTTTTCAATAATCCATTTTATTTTATGAGGTTTTTTTCGATAGGTTTGATCTCTTGTTAAAACCAACACATTATGCCGATTCCCATCCTCAATGGATTTTCGAATTGGAATGGAATCGGCAATCCCACCATCTAACATCGGGGTTCCATTAATTTCTACAATGGGGGAGAGCAAAGGTAAACTACTAGAAGCTCTACAAATCTTCATAATATCTTTACTCTCGTCTTTATAAAAGTATTCCCCTTTTCCTGTAATACAATTAGTCGTTACAATAACACACTCTTGTTCAGAAGCAAAAAAAGTATCATAATCAAAAGGAATTGTCTTGTTCGGAAATTCATCAAAAATCATATCCATATGAAGCAATGAACCATATTCAAATAAATTTCGATAATTCATATACTTAGGATCCTCAATGGAATCAATGGTTGCTTTTTTACTACGGCCCTTTTGCTTGGAAACATAAGAAACAGCATTACAGGCTCCTGCTGAAACACCAATTACATAAGGGAAATATAGATCTTTTTCCATAAAAAAATCCAATACCCCACTGGTATATACGCCTCTCATTCCTCCGCCTTCTAGAATCAATCCAACCTCTTTCATACTCTCACCCTTTATTAAACGATTTCTTTGACTTTGTTTTATGAACCTATTCACATTGATTATACATACTGTAAAAGAATTTACTTTAAAAATAATTATATCATTAGAAAATATAAAAATCCAAATTTTTTAACTTTTTCCTATTAAAATTTTACTATATGGTATAATATTCTTATCTTTCATAAAATCATAGAAAAGGAGAAAATACAATGATATCCTCAAAGGTTTTAACAGGTGCTGATCAAATTTTAAACTACCCACATCTATTTAAAGATAAAAAAATAGGTCTTATTACCAATCCTACAGGTATTAATCAGCAATTTCAGAGCACCATCGATATTTTATATCAACATACTGATTTAGTAGCCCTATACGCTCCTGAACACGGAATTCGTGGAAATATACAAGCTGGAGAAGTTGTATATACCTATATAGATGAAAAAACAAACCTACCTGTTTATAGTTTGTATGGTGAAAACAAAAAACCTTCTTATGAAATACTACAAAATATCGATACACTGGTTTTTGATATTCAAGATGTAGGAGCTCGGTTTTATACCTATATTTATACTTTAGCCTATGCCATGGAAAGTTGTGCCAAATACAATAAAAATGTCGTTGTGCTAGATCGTCCTAATCCTTTAAATGGAACAGATGTGGAAGGAAATCTGCTCAATCCTGCATTTTCATCTTTTATCGGTCTCTACCCTATTCCTCAACGTCACGGTTTAACCATTGGGGAAATTGCTCAATTTTTTAATACAGAATTTCATATTCACTGTGACCTCCATGTCATTCCTTTAAAAAACTGGGACCGCTCCATGTATTATGATGATACAGGACTTCCTTGGGTAGCTCCTTCTCCTAATTTACCAACCCTACAATCTGCCATTGTTTACCCTGGAACCTGTATGTTTTCTGGAACCAATGTATCAGAAGGACGAGGTACTACCCAACCTTTTGAACTCATTGGAGCTCCTTGGATCAATGCATTAGAATTAAGCACAGTGATGAATCAGAAAGCATTACCCGGTGCCTATTTCCGTCCTGCTTACTTTACTCCTACTTTCTATAAATATAAAAATGAACTTTGTAACGGTGTTCAAATACATATTACAAATCGTAAACAATACAAACCTGTAAAAACAGCCCTGACTCTTATGTATACCATCATGGATTTGTACAAAGACAACTTTGCATTTTTACCTCCGGTTTCTGATGATCAAAAACATAAAATTGATTATTCTACTGGTGACTGTTACATTCGAGAAAAAACCTATTCCTTAGAAGAGTTGTTGGAACGATATGAAAAAGAAGGTTTACAATTCAAAAAACAAAAAACCAAGTACCATTTATATTGTTAATACACATGAATCGAACCATAAGAAAAAGCCTACAAAAATAGATATTATCTATCTTTGTAGGCTTTTTTACATGTAAACTTTTTATCTATAATGTAACTCCTGTTTTAAAAATAGCCATTTCACGAAACCCATTTTTTTCATTATTTACCTGTTCCCCACTGGCTATGCGAAGAACATAAGAAATAAATTGTTCTAACACTTCTTCCATAGAATGATCTTCTACTAGACTCCCTGCATTAAAGTCCATCCAATGAGGTTTTTTTTCATATAATGCTGTATTCGTAGCAATTTTCATAGTCGGAACAAAGCTACCAAAAGGTGTTCCTCTTCCAGTGGTAAATAAAACCATATGACACCCAGAAGCTCCTAATGCGGTGGAAGAAACCAAATCATTCCCTGGAGAATTTAAAAGATTTAATCCAGGTTTTCGAAGAATTTCACCATATTTTAAAACATCTACAATGGTACCTACCCCACCCTTTTGAATACACCCTAAGGACTTTTCTTCTAATGTAGTAATTCCTCCTGCTTTGTTTCCAGGAGAAGGATTTTCATAAATGGGTTGGTTATGAGATACAAAATAAGCCTTAAAATCATTAATCAAGGATACAATGTTCTGAAAAACCTCTTCATCTTGTGCTCTTTCCATTAAAATGGTTTCTGCCCCAAACATTTCTGGCACTTCTGTAAGAACCGTAGTACCTCCTTGAGCGATCAAAAAATCTGAAAAAGTGCCTAAAAGTGGATTGGCCGTAATTCCTGAAAATCCATCGGATCCTCCGCACTTTAAACCTATTTTTAACTCAGAAATAGGTATTTCTTCTCGCTGATCCTTTTTCATTTCTTCATACAGTTCTTTCAGCAATTCTACTCCTGCTTCTATCTCATCTTCTACCGTTTGTGCCTCTAAAAACTTCACTCGTTTAGGATTATATTGTCCTAAGGATTCTCGAAAATCAGCTAAAACATTATTTTCACATCCCAATCCGAAAACAAGGACTCCTCCTGCATTGGGGTGTTTAACTATATTCCCTAAAATCGTTTTTGTATTTTCGTGGTCATCTCCTAATTGAGAACATCCATAATTGTGTTTGAAAACAGTAACAGTATCAATATCTTCTGCTCCTATCTCTTGTTTAAAAATTTCAATGATACGATCTGCCATACCATTTACACAACCTACTGTTGGCACAATCCATAGCTCATTTCGAATCCCTACGTCTCCATTAGATCTTCGATATCCCCGAAAGGTTAAATTACGTTTTTTATGGGTAAGTTCATATAATTTTTGAGCAAAACTATACTCCTGTATTCCCTCTAAATTTGTTTTAACATTATGGGTGTGTACATGCTCTCCTGTTGCAATATCTTCTGTTGCATGTCCTAGTGGAAAACCATATTTAATAATGTCTTCTCCTTTTTTAATAGGCTGCAAAGCAATCTTATGTCCTTTTTTTACATCAGATACAAGAACTAACTTCTTATGCTCATCAATGCAAAGTTCTGTTCCAATTGTAAGATCTCGCAATGCAATAATAACATTATCCCGAGAATGAATATGAATCCATTCTTTCATCTACATCACCTCCGTCACAGCTTGTTGTATTCCTTTTTTCTCAATCAGAACCAAATATTTTGTTACTTCTTCAACTAAGCCTGGAAGGGTCGTAAGGTCTATTTTCCAATTTGCTTCATAAGCTAGAATCTTGCGTACTACTTTTTCTAGGGCTTCTACACTTCCATCTGCTAAGGACCATGCCTCTTTGTACAATTGAATAATATCTTCACTATCTTTTACTGGGATTACTTCTCCATTACGTTCTCCTTTATAAAAAGCAATCATAGCAGCTAAAGCAAAAACTAATTTTTTGGGTAATTGATCTTTTCGTTGACGATATTCTAAAAGGGTAGGTAAGACTCTTGTTTCATATTTAGACATCGAATTTAAAGAAATACTCAGTAAAAAGTGTTTAATAAAAGGATTACGAAAACGATCCAATACGTCATTCGCAAATTTCTCTAATGCTTCCTGGGATAATTCTAAAGTTGGAATAATTTCTTCAAAAATAACGTCTTTTACAAATTGGCCTAATACAGGGTGTTCTACGGTTTCCCGCACAGTATCTAATCCATACAAATAAGCCACTGGTACCATGCTCGTATGAGCCCCATTTAAAATTCGAACTTTTCTAATACGGTAAGGAGTCATATCATCTACAAAGAGAACATTAAGTCCTGCTTCATTAGCTGGAAATTCTTTTTGCACCCAATTGGGTCCTTCGATTACCCACAAATGAAATTGTTCTCCTTCTACGACTAATTTATCTTCATATCCTAACTCTTCATAAATTTGAGTTATTTTATCTTTGGGGTATCCTGGAACAATGCGATCCACTAAGGTATTGCAAAATACATTTGCCTCTTGGATCCAAGTAGCAAATTCTTCTTCTAGATTCCAATGATCAATATAACGGAATATGGTTGCTTTTAACTCTTCTCCATTTCGATCAATTAATTCACAAGGTATTAGGATAAAACCTTTTTCTTTATCCCCTTTAAAAAATTGATACCTTCGATACAATAAAGCCGTTAGTTTTCCTGGAAAACTATTTTGAACCATTCCCTCTAAAGTATCATTTTCATCAAAGGCAATACCTGCTTCTGTTGTATTGGAAATAATAAAACGCATATCTGGGTTTTCAGCCAAAGCCAAATAATCTTCATAATGAGTATATGGGTTAATTCCTCTACTAATACTATTAATGACTTGGTGATCACTACGAACTTCTCCATTTTGAATTCCATTTAGATAAAGGGTATATAACCCATCCTGTTCATTCAGTACATCAATCAGTCCCTTTTTTAAAGGCTGAACCACAACAGCACTACCTTCAAAACCTACCTTTTGATTCATTTCATGAATCATCCAGTCTACAAAAGCTCGTAAAAAATTTCCTTCTCCAAATTGAATAATCTTCTCTGGATACCTTTTGTAACCACCATAAGATTGTTGATTTAATCTCATTTCATATCCTCCTTTTCCCATCTTGAAATAGAAACAGAAACCAAAATGTTAACGTGTGCATTTTTTAATAAAGAACCCTATTTATTTTTATTATATCATACCACCCCATTCATAATCAATCCTAATTTATACTTATCTTTAAATACTTGTATAGACACCCTCATAATTGAAAATACGCATTACTAAGCAAGTACATAATATCGGCGTATACATAATTTTTGTACCTTTGTTGCTTTAAATAAAAAACGTATATACAACTCGATATGCTACTTCTTAGGTGATTCATTGGGTTTTGTTCTTTACAACCCAATGAATCACTTAGCCTTTTTTATAACCTTTGATGATGACAGTTGGAAAATTCAACATCCTCTGACTGTTCGATGTGAAATGCTTCTCCTGTATGACCATGGATATCTACCCGATCAAAGAAAATTCGATTTCCATGGGTACAGAAAAAGCCTTGTTGTTTCATAGGTTCTAAATGGCTCATCATAGCTGGATGGGCTTCTTTCCCATTAGGATCCATATAAATACTAATGTTTTCGAATCCAATATCTTCTATGGGCATTTCAGGAAGTCCATAAATAAATCCTGCAGCTGCTTGCACATCCAATGCTGTAATATTGCTAAAATAGATTCTTCTAAAAGCTGGCGTTGCTTTGGTAACAGGGTAAGGATTTTTATCCCAAACAAATTTATCTTTTCCACCTTTACCACAGAAATAATATAGGTTCAAGACAAAGGGACAAAATACTTTTTTCATAATAATATTTGTCACTCGTATATCTTCTACAACGCCTCCTCTGCCTCGCCTTGTTTTCAAACGAATTCCTCGATCAGTTCCTTCAAAAACACAGTTGCTAATGGTTATATTACGAATGCCACTACTCATTTCACTCCCAATAACAACACCACCATGTCCATGTACCATGGTACAGTTGGTAATCACAATGTTTTCACAAGGAACCTGTATGGAACAATCTTCTGTTCCTGCTTTAATGGCAATGCAATCATCACCTACATCAATATGACAATTAGAAATGCGAACATTTTTACAGGATTCTGGATTGATTCCATCTGTATTGGGTGAATCATAAGGATTTCGAATGGTTATTTTATCCACTGTAACGCTTTCTGAAAAAAGAGGATGTACGGTCCAGCTAGGTGAATTCACCAATTGAATCCCTTCGATTAAAATATCTTGGCAATTTTCAAAGCTAACCATTCGCGGACGAACGTAGTTAAGGGTCTTTGCTCTAAAGTTTTTCCACCAAAAATCACCTTGTCCATCAAACTTTCCTCTTCCCACAATGGCTACATTCTTAAGGTTTTTCCCATAGATTTGAGGAGAATACGCCTTACAATCGGCTCCTTCCCAAAAAGTATCGATCACAGGATATTCCTTGAGATCTTGTGTAAAAACAACCGTTGCTCCTGCATCAATATATAACGTTAAGTTACTTGTTAAATGAATAGGACCTGTAAAAAATTTCCCCGCAGGAACATATACGGTTCCTCCCCCTTGTTCTTCACACTTGGCCATGGCTGCAGCAAAAGCATCCGTACATAAGGTCTTTCCATCACCTACGGCTCCAAAATCTTCAATGGAATACCATGCTTCTTGTTTCATTATACGCCTTCCTCCTTCAAAAACTCTTCTTTGGTTTCAGTATAAGGAATTTTCTTGTTAAATTCATCATATTTTTTGCCTCTTATTGAGAAAACCATGCATATTTTGCTTTATTTATTTTTTTTGTTATACTAGAGATATCAATATCCATGCTCATAATTGAAAATCCATAGGCATAACACAAAAAAGTTAGAAATGCTAGGAGTTGTAATCCATATGAACCTTACAAATTGTGACTATTCCAACCAAACTCATTCTTTTTCTCTATCCCTTAGGGAAGTAGGAGGTTATTTTACCATGCCCTCCTACCACTTTCATGATACCTATGAACTTTACTATCTGATCTCGGGCAAACGGCATTATTTTATTGAAGGCCGAACTTTAGAAATCAGTCAAGGAAACTTAATTCTTATCAAACCTTATGCTCTTCATAAAACCACCGATGGAGGACCTCCAGATCACCAAAGGCTGCTTTTTAATTTTAAAAAAAGTTTTTTTCCCCAACCTAATCTAATGGAAGAAATACTACAGCTTTTGTATGACAAAAAATGTGGTGCTTTTACTTTTTCCCCTACCCAAAAACAGTACTTAGAAAAAATATTTGATAAAATACTTGATGAAGTGCATCATCGTTCCATTGGTTTTGAAGCAGCCATTCAATGTCTTTTTACTCAAGTTTTAATTTATCTAGCTCGCTATTGTGAAAATGCCATTGTAGACACCTCAAAACCTCATCTAAGCCCCATGCATGAAAAAATTTCAGATATTGTTCAGTATATAAATACTCATTATATGAAACCTCTAAGCTTGGAATATATTTCTACTCACTTTTTTATCAGTCAGTATTATCTTAGTCGTTCCTTTAAACAAGTGACTGGATTTACTTTTGTTGAATATCTAAATAGTGTTCGAATTCGAGAAGCCCAACGACTTCTTCGTGAAACTGATGAGCAAGTGATTCAAATTGCTCATATGGTAGGATTTAACAATGTGTCCCATTTTGGACGTATCTTTAAGGCCATTGCTAAAAATACGCCCTTACAATATCGTCAAACATACCGTTCGTTTACTTAAAATATAATTGTTTTACTTCTTCTACTAAGAACCAATCAAAATCAGCAAAACCACTGCTCTCTTTTTCTTTACGATTGGTAGAAAAAATACCTACTTTCGCTCCTATCCATCGACCTTCTTTAGCTGTAAATGTTGGATCCAGCTCTAAAAAATGTTCTCCATCTAAACTGTAGTAAAAAGTACATTTCCCTCCTGCTTTAATCGTTACTCGAAGGTATGCTTCATTTGTTTCTACAGGGATGCATACCTTTTCCTCTTCCATCCCTTCTGGCCCATTGCCTATAATAAAAAATAGTTGAGTACAGCCTAACGAATCTTTTTCCAATCCCATGGCGGCATACGCAAAGCCCATAACTACTAATCCTGCTTGATCTTTTATGGATTGAGGTGAAAAATGCAATTTGGTGGTTACTTCAAATTGGGGAGCCGGAAACTTCTGCATAAGAAGATTAGGAATATGCCATAAAGTTTGTCCTTCTTTTTTTAAAGCATTGCAGCAATATAGCCTGATATGGTCTTTACGTTCCTGCAAAGAGTACCAACCTTCTCCTTGATTCCCATGCCACTGCCACTGTAACCCTAAAGTTTTTTTATTAAAATCATCACTGGTAACTGGCACTTCCACCGGATATACTGCTCCTACATCAGGTTTTTTATAGTGCAAAACAGGTTCTCCGATCCCATCTTGATTGGGATTGCTCCCCATTAGAGGCCAATCATCCTCCCAATGTACTGGCTGTAAATGAACAATCCGACCATAGACACCTGCATCTTGAAAATGCATAAACCAGCATTCTCCATTTTCTAACTCTACCCAACCTCCTTGGTGAGGTCCATTGATAGGACCATTACCTTGGTGTAAAACAATTTTTTCTTCATAGGGGCCATAAACATGCTTGGAACGTAAAATAACCTGCCAACCAGTGGGTACTCCTCCAGCAGGAGCCGAGATATAATAATACCCGTTTCTCTTGTACATTTTAGGGCCTTCAATAGTAGGTTGATTCACATTTCCATCAATTATAATTCGAAATTCATCCAATAATTCTGTTCCATCTGATTTCATTTTACTGATGGCTAAAATACTTTTGAAGCCAATTCTACTTTTAGCAAAGGCATTTACTAAATAAGCATTTCCATCTTCGTCCCAAAACGGACAAGGATCGATCCACCCTCTTACTTCTTTTACACAAACCAAAGATTCCCATTTCCCAAAGGGATCTTTGGTCTTACTCATAAAAATTCCTTCATCCGGCATAGCAAAATACACCCAATAGTATCCATCATGGTAGCGAAGACTCGGTGCCCATACCCCTTTACCATGTTCTGGCTGCTTATAATTGGAAAAGGGAATTTCATCAATGATATGATTTACAATTTTCCAATTTATCAAATCCTTTGAGTGCAGAATAGGAAGTCCAGGTATACAATTGAAACTGGATGCCACCATAAAAAAGTCGTCCTTGACTCGTATGATATCGGGATCAGAATAATCTGCATAAAGTACCGGATTGATAAAAGTACCATCTCCTTGATCTGATACCCATATTTTTGGAAATCCTTCCTTTCGATATTGTGCAATTTTATTTTCTACTTTCATCTCTCTTGTTCCTCCTACAATCTATCGATTCATATATGGATCTAGTATTCCAACCTTGGCTCCTGTCACATAGTAACTAACAACAGGGTAAAAAGACTGTGCAAACCCTTTGGGTCCTTCACCAGATAATAAGATGGCATCCCCTACTTTTTGCTTACTTGAGGATGTTGCTAAAGTCTTTTGTAAATAAGATTGAAATGTTGGAATCCCAGCGAGTAAATATTTTTCATCTCCTGTCAGTTCATAAGCATAAACTAAAGCTTCTAAAATAATCGTGTTATTTCCTAACCGACGTAAACTTGGAAACTCTTTATAATAAAAAAGCCCGTTATCTAAAATACAATTTTTCATCATATCATCCATAGCATCAATGATCATTTCCTTAATTTTTTCCTGTGGATTGATTTGATAGTATCTCATCAAACTACAAACAGCGATAGAAATCATAAAAGGAACACGTATTACTGCATGATCTGTATAAGGTGCAAGCCATTCGCCGTATAATTCTTTCCACTGTTCAAAATGCCCTATAATAAAATCTGCTTTTTCAAGCCAAGAGGGATCATAGGTTTCATTGTAAAGAGCTACCAAAGAACGTAATGCCCACCCTGTTTCACGAGCGTTAATTTCACCTTTTTTATGATAACGGGGTTCATCTAGCCAACGAAGTATATTATGTCCTATATGGATAGCCGTATCATAGGCAAAAGAATCTCCCGTTTGATGATAATAATCCAATAATCCTTCTACCCACTCATGGCTAATTTCCACTGGTCCCGTTACATGATCTGCTGAATGCTCAATCTGTCCCCCTTGCCGTAAAGGATCTGTACTATAATGACAAACATCAACATCCATCCAATGTCTAGCAGCCACTAGCATATAATCCAGCATCCGCCTCTCCCCTGTACGTGCATACATTTGCATAACAGCATGAGGAAAATCATATTCATTATTGGTCCAAACAGGAGCCCCATTTCCTCTCCCTTGCTGTGTATATCCACTATCTGGTGCATCTCCCCAATGTAAAATTCCATACGCTTTTCCACGCCGGTCAGCCCGATTGATCAAAGTAGCTTCCACTTGATTTATTTTTTTATCCGTAAATATGTTTCCATATACATTCGCTTTTTGATACACATGGGGGGATAAAACAGGCCTGTCTGGACATTGAAAGTGTAAACTCCGCTTGTTGATCTCCATTATATCTTCTGAAGGTTTGTGAAAATACAAAAAAAGAGTATGGGTTTTAGCCATTCCTTGATAAAATTTTAGTCCCTCCGATTGTTCAGGTAACAGTTGAATACTTAATTGATGATTGTTGATTTCAAAGGCTTTGGGGAAGTTTTGATGAGCTTGATACAAGGTAGCACAAACTCCTCCTTTTTCCTCATCTGTCCAATCAGCAAAAAAGGTACCATAAAACACTTCTGGCATATGCTCATTGGCTTCCTTTAACATATGTTCCTCATCAATCATATAAAAAACTTTATCATTCGATGTTCCTTCTATCAAACGAGTCTGGTAGTTGGAAATACCCAAAACCCTTTTTATCTTATGATGATTGGCATAAAACTGGAAGTTCAATTGAATGGATTTTAAAAATTGAAAATCCTCTTGTTCTTTATTAATCATTTTATAATCCATTTTAATCCAAGGTTTGTCTGCATAAATCCATAAAGTTATCATGTAATCCATAAAACCATCATGATTTTCATTCTTGTGCTTACCATAGGCTCTCAACTGGGTTACTACTGGACCCCTTTCAAGGATTTCCCAAGGTGACGACACTTTAGCTATCCATCGACTTTGTGCATCTTGAATAATGGGGCCCTGGATTTGACTTTCATCAAGTAAAAATTCTCCCCTCTTCATTTCAGCAAATAAATTTTTACCCTTCCGTTGGTTTAATTTTAATTGTATCACCCCATTATCAATGCTGAGGACATCACCTGTGTTTTCGATTTTAAATTCACTTTCATATTCTTGTGTTTGTTCTTGAATGTCATAAAAATATTCTTTACTTTGGTTGGCTGGTAAATCAACCAAAAAATAAATAAGCCCCCATTTAATACTTCCATCATCCCAATATCCTGTTACTTTTGCTTGTGACTTCATTTGGCCCTTTCCATCAGTTATGATCACCTGATTGATATCATATAGCTTTCCTTTCGGAAAAGGAATAGCAACTGAACAGGGTTCCAAATTACGATCAAAATTAGCCAATTTTTCAAAAAATAATCGTTCCATTGTAAACCTCCTTATGTCATGTAATAAATGCAACACAAATCCAGCTGAAGTTATTATTCAGCTGGATTTGTACTTTTATTTTGATGCTTTTACAATTTGTTGGTATGCCCAATGATCTTGAGGGACATCTTTATAAATCATCGCTAAGTCTCCATCATTCGTGTCTATCTTTTTATCTAAAACTCGATTCATAATGGTAATCACTTCTGCTCTTGTAAGAGGTTGATCAGGTCTAAATGTACCATCTGCATAACCCATAACCCATCCAGCAGCAGCTGCTTTTTCAATTAATACTCTTGCCCAATGACCTTGAAGATCCGTAAAAGTGAAATCCAAACCACCATAAACGTCTTTGGGTATAAAATGAGCCATGATACAGATAAATTCAGCTCGGGTCATACTGTGTCCAGGTTTAAAAGTACCATCTGTATACCCTTGGATCAAAGCCTTATTATAAAAATATAAAACAGCTTTAGCAGACCAAGAATGTACATCCAAATCATAAAAAGGAGATTCTGCCATATGAATTTCATCTTTATCTTCATTGATTACTAATTGATAGATTAAAGATAATGCTTCTTCCCTTGTAATGGATTGATCGGGTTTAAAGGTTCCATCAGGATACCCGCTAACATACCCTACGATATCTTTGTTCAGTTTTACACCCGTAGCACTTTCTACAACATTTTCTGGTGTCTTGGTTTCTATCTCTTTATCTTGATCCTTCTTTGTATCTTTTTCATTTTTGCCTTTGTCTTGCTCTTGACTTGTATCTTGTTCCATATCTTGATTTTGGTCTGAATCCGTATCTTGATAATTTTGTGGTGGAATAAACTTCAAAAGATCACCTTGGATAATCTTTCCTTCTCCATCCCTTTTATAAGGTATTGCACTTTCTACATCTAAACTTACAAAGTTTTCATCTGTTAACAGGAAACCTGCTTTGTTTTGAGATACTTTCCCATTAAATAAGAAATTTTTGTCTGATTGGAGTGCTGATGGATAATTATCTTTTTTATCATACTTATTTTGATAGGATATAAAACCATCAAGAGTAAAATCTGTCGGTATTTGTCCATAGGTGGTAAAGTTAAGATTTCCTCCTGCATTGTTAAAAGCAATATTATCTTTGGCAATAATCCCCGGATTGCTATTGCTCGTAAAACCATACGCTCCATTATGAAAAGATATACAGTTTTCAATTTTATGAGGAACATGGATCCCCTCTCCACCTAATTTAAAACCATTTTTATCCCCTTTTCCTACCGTTCCATTTGTTAATCTTCCATTGTCATAGGTAATACAATTTTTTATGGTTACTGGACCAATGGGGCCAGATCCAGCTTTGGTATAAAGGTCCCAACCATCATCAATATTATTATGAGCAATGCATCCATCAAATACATTACCAACTCCTACTGTTAACTTAGCTCCAAAACCATCGGCATTGTTTTCTGAAGGATCTTTGTTATCAAAGGAAGTACAGTTAAGAATCAAGTTGTAAGAAGGCCACTGTGCAATGGTAGTGGCAAAATCCGTACGGCTAATTTGTAATCCAGTATCTCCATTGTTGTAAAAATTACAAAGCTCGATTCTATTGTGATTTCCACCTACTGTAAATCCTTTTGTATTGCCTGCAGAATTGGTAAAATCAATTCCTTTAATGTGCCAATAATCTCCACTTAATAAGCCACCTTCTGATTTCTTATTGAAATCAATAATGACCTTGGCTCCTTCATCACTCCAAAGGTGCTTTTTTTTCTCTTCTGTACCATCATTATATTTCATAATATGGAGAATCTCGTTTCGATGATAGGTACCTTCTAGCATAATAATCTTTTGACCTGGTTTTACAAAGGTAATGGCTGTATCTAGATCAAGAGGATTTTCTTTTGTACCTTCTCCTGTTCTTGTGCCATTTGGTGAAACATAAATATCCTCATTTTCTCTAAAACTTTTCATTTCTACTGTAAAGTTTTTCACTATTTTATCATAAGAAGTTAAGTAAGCCTCATCATCTGGTACGAAAATCCCACTAAAGTTTGTATTTCCTTGATTATTAATGGTAGTTGAAATCATTACCATGGTGCCAGCTTTCACCTGTTGTTCCCTTGCAATAACTTCATTGTCTTTTTTAATGGTAACTATTCCATCTACATTTCCTTGGATCATGAGGTTATAATCAGTTTGTGAACTCGTTCCTAAGGATACAAATTCAAAATTAGGCTCTACAGGCTGAATAGGAGGTTCTACTTTAGGTGCATCTGTCTTTGTCGATGTAACCTTTAGTTCAATATTACGTACTTCAATAGCAGCCAAACGAGCTGTATAAAAGCCCACATACATTTTCGAGTCCTGTACCTTTAAAATATCGGGTGCATATAAAATTTTCTCTTCTTCATCATTGATTTTTCCTGTAAAACCACTATTGGTTTTTGCTAAGGTTAATCGATAATCTCTAGCTGTATTAGCAGCGGTAGGTCTTTCCTCTTTAAGCATTATTTTTTGGATCCCTTGACTACCGGCTCCATCGGAAGATTCTACTCCTGTTCTTACAAATAACTGAGTTCCATTACTATCTCTGGTTCCACCACTATAACCACCGATGGCTGCTATATTAGAAGCAAATACACTGGCATCTAAATGGGTTCCAATGGCATCCCTTGCCATCATGCCAAAAGATTCTTGCCCATCATGAGGTGTCTTTGCATACTCTTTTACAGTAATGTCTGCTGATAAAATAAAATTATCCTCATCCGCATCCAATTCTACGTAGTAGAAAGTGATTCCATCATGATCCCCTGTAACTTTTCCTCCACCTTCTAGGGCAACCAATTGAATGGCATCTTCTTTTTCTTCCACATAGTTTGTACTACTTTTGATAGACTGTCCAAATACAATGGTTTTCCATTCTCGTTCCACCGCTTCACGTACGGTTACAGAGAAAGAAGTGGACTTTATATTTTCGTCTTTTGATTTTATTTGAATATCATAAATTCCTATAACATCTTTGTCATAAGTAGAATCATCTATATGGTATTGATCAATATCTAGTTTTTCCCGTTCTTCATTATCATAGACCTTTGATATTTCTAAGCCGTCTAGGTTTAATTCTTCTCCTACCACATAAGTTGTTTTAGGATAACGGATTACCTCAAGTCCAATAACTTCTTTTTCTTTTACTGTCACTACTACATCCACTGTTTTATTTTTATACGTAATAGTCACTGTTTTTTCCCCTGCTATATCTGAATCAAAGGTAGATAAGGTATATTCATTTGCTAATAACCGTACATCTGTCCCATCCGCATATTTAGCATAAACAATCATTCCTGTAGGATCAAAATCATCACCAATAAAATAAATGTCCTTTATAGGTTGTTTTCGAATTTCCAACTTCTCCAACACTGTATCTTTTACTTCAATGGTAAATTGAGTTACTGTTTCTGGAGTCTCTACGGATTTCACTGTAATGGTTTGAGTCCCTGGAGTATTAAAAATATAGCCCTCTGTAATTTCTTGGTCATCAAAGTAAAAGCAATAATCTTGTTCTGCTAATTCTTTTGTAAGATAACCATCGTTATAAATTCCTATTATAGAAAATCCTTGTGGATCAAAGGCATCACCAACATAATACTCTATTTTACTTGGTAAATATTTGATTTCTAAAGAAGTACAAGTTAACTCCTTAATGATAAGATCAAGGTTTGCTGTTACACCATTATAATGAATCGTAATGGTATTTACTCCTGGATGACTGCTATCAAAACCAGTGATAATATAATCCTCCTCTGAAAGAACTTCTTCTGTGCCATCAGAATACATAGCAATAACCTTTAAACCTGTTATATCTAACTCTTCGTGTTGTAAGTATTCTGTTCCCCCTTCATCATTACTTACTTTTAGTTCTGAAACTTTTCTTGAGTCTACTTTTATATCAAAATCACTAAACCTGATTTCAGCATCCCTTGCTACATACAAACCTGCAAAAATACCACCACTAAATACATTTTCTACTGTTTTGGTTTCAGCCTCACCATTACAAGTTAATACATAGGTATTTCCCGATTTTTTAATAGAAAGGTCATAGATTTCATCGGCCGCAGGGACTGTAGTATCAAAAGCATTCCCCTTTATTTGTGTAATGCCTTCTGTTTCCGAATCATATATTTTATAAAATGGCTTCATAACTTGATCCAAAGCACCTACAGCCACATACTTTGAAGTTGACTTGCTGGTTGTTCCATTTTCGCCAATTTTCTCTTTTAACATAAGACCAAAGGATTTTTGATTAGGTGTACTAATCCCACTATCATTATTGAAACTATGAACAGTGGCTTTTGTATAAAGTTCAAAGTTAGCCGTTGCAGGTAATTCCTTGTAGTAGAAGGACATTCCTTCATCTCCACTAGCAATTTTACCTCCCGTAGCTTTTAAAGTAATGGAACCATCGTCTTGTATGATGGGAACTGGATTCTTAGTTTCACTGGTATTGCTACCAAAAGCACTAAAATTCCATTCTCCAAGGTCAATTTCACCTTCTGCCTTTAAACTGCTATCCTTTTTAATTGCAGATGACCTTTCTACTTCTTCCCCGGCAACTGTAAAAACCAAGGATGAAAAGATCATTACAAAGGATAGAACGAAAGACAAAATCTTCTTGTAC
>FZPS01000002.1_pt6 | contig 19572 bp, 5 predicted proteins | sample 1817821 | NCBI WGS metagenome assembly FZPS01 (sample SAMEA104158645, study PRJEB21678) | metagenome | place: Germany | collected 2015-04-21
GCCTCAAGCGCACTCAAATTCATTAACAAGTCATTCTTCGCTTACTTGTCTGTTCAGTTGTTAAGGTGCGTCATTCGCCCGCCCAATTTTTGAGCGAGCCTTTATATAATATAACATCCGCTTGATTCTGTCAACTGTTTTTCGGATTTATTCGCAATTTTTTTCCGCAAAAAATATTTGCATATTTTATTTCCATAAAAGGCTCAAATAAACATATATTATTGCTTTTTGCGCCCGCTTGTACTATAATAACAATACTTTGTTATCGCGTACCCGTAGCTCAGTCGGATAGAGCGTCAGACTCCGACTCTGGAGGCCGAAGGTTCGAATCCTTTCGGGTACGCCATTTTTTTGCCCATTTTTCTCAAAGCCGCTTTACATAAATATGCTTCCGTATAAAAAAGCGGCACGATTTTTTTAGGGCATGCGCTTTTTTTGTTATATATGTATTACGCTTTTATTATTATATATTATATAGTTTATTTTTATTAATCCATTATAATGATTGCCGCTGCCCCGTTGTCAATCTCTGAACTTGGGCATGCGCCTTTCTCTGCGCTTTTTGATTTTTACCGCCATAACCGTTATTGCCGCAACCGCGAAAGCCGCCGCCGCCGACGCTCCCGCTATTATAAGGTAAAGCCTGTTCTCTTCCCAGAAGGTTTTGTCCCTTACCAGCGCTATCCCCGCCACATTGCTTGAGGTGAAGGTAAGCGTTCCGTCGCTGTACTCGTAGTCCTTGATAATTTCCATGCTTCCGTCCGCGCGCAAAACTATCAGCGGCGCCCCTTTGGGGATATTGCCTTTTACGCTGTATTCGCATTCCCCTTGCGGCGCTTTGGAGTATTTAAGGTTTACATAGCCGTCCAAGGTATACTCCTTGACGCCCGCTCCCGTCAATACCTTTTCTATATGCTTGCGCATGGCTTCATAGCCGCTTGAGCCCGCTTCCACTCGGCTTAAGGCAACCTCGGAATCGGGGGAGAAAACGCCTTTTATGGTTATTTCCTCAGTTTGATAAACAAGGCGGTTGATGGTAAGTTTGCCCGAATGGTAGTAAAGGATATAATTGTCCGCGCTTCCGCCTTGCGGGGTTAAGGTATATACTCCCGCTTCCTTGGGGATATCTTTTACCGTGGGCTTGCTTTTCAGCGCGCTTTCGTCGTCCAATCCCTTAAAGCCGGTATAGGTCAAGCGGGGGGTATAGCTGTCGCCCTCGTTTATCTCGGCGTCTTCCAATTTGACGTCCAGTCTGCTTCGGGCGATTGTGATTGTCTTTACGCCGCTTCCTTGGGGAATATAATAATTTATGTTGTCCACGCTCGCCGTCGCCGTATAGCTGCCCGCGTTTATCAAGCGCTCGGCGCTGTAGGTTATTGTTACGCTTACTTGGTCGCCTTCCAGCGTGTTGTACGCCACCGCCTGCAAAGGCCCTTTCTCGCTTCCGTCATACACAAAGTCGCTGTTACCGATAAAGGCGATGGTAAGCGGTCTGGGGTTCACAAGTATGGTCAGCCTTAAGTTCACGGTATTGTGGTTGTTTTGGTTGTCGGGTACGAAAACGCAATCGTATAAGGTGGTAAGGCTGTTGTACACCGTGGGCGCTATGCTTGGCTGATTCCAAACAAATTCCCCGTTCACATTGGCCTTGCCCGTTATTATTGACTGCGCCAAAGTGTCGCCGTAAACTATGGCGGACGCTTGGGGCGGCTGTATGAATTGCGGGGTGGCTTTTTGTATGGTCAAGCTTCCCACCGAAGTGAACCTTACCGTATAGTTGCCGCCCGCCCATGCGTTGACGGCTCTGTATTTGTATACTCCCACGTCTTCGCCCGCGTCTCTGGTTATTTGCCCCGTTACTATGGACGCGCTGTCTCCCGGCCGCAAGTCCTCTTCGTTTACTTCAAAGCTTACGGCGGGGTCGGGAGAGCCGTATGACTTCACTCTTTGGGGTATGGACACCCGCAATTCCTTGGGGCGTATGGTCAAATAGTTGGGGATAAAGGTTATTTGGTAATTAGGGTTGTGCTGCTCCGTCAAATCCCCTTGCTCTATAAGGTATTCGCCCGCGTCTTCCCCCGCTCTTCTGCGCATTTCGCCCGTAAGAACGATATTTTCGTCTTCCAATACCTTGTATCCCAATATCGGGTCGGGCTGGCCGTAAACTTTGGAAGCCGCTTGCGCCAATACATTGATTTTCTTTTTTAGCACATACAGTTTGGCGCTTGCCGTTGAAACGTCGATAATATATCCGTCGCTTTCGCCGTTGTCCAATAAACGGATATCGTATCCGTTCAAGTTGACCGCCAAAACGCCGCCCGTGTCGGCGTCTATATAAATATCGGGCTCGATAAGTCCTTTTATGTCGTTTTTGCTTTGTTCGTTCCTTAAATATCCCTCGTATCTTATCTCTATAATCGGGGTGTCGCCGTATTCTATGGTTATGTCGTCCAATATCGCCCTTAACACGCCTTTGTTGACTCGGAAGCTGACCGTGGGCGAATACTGCGCCAAATAGTTTTGGCTTTCTTCCTTGACCGCCCTCAGCTTAACTTCCCCCGTTCCCTCGATATATAATTTATTGCCTTCAACTCTGGCTTGGCCGCTTATGGCATCAAACCGCAAAGCGCCCTCTCCGTCTCCGCCCGAAGCCGTCAAATCCATGCTTGTTACCGAATAGTCGATATCCTCGATATGGTCTATGACAAGCGGGGTGGGCTGGGCTATCTTGGCTATGGTGAAGCTTATGCTTTGCTCTCTTTCAAGCAAAAAGTTGGCGTTGTTGATTATCGCTTTGGCTATATACTCGCCCGCGTTCACGCATTGCTCTATTGGCTGGTTATCGTAATAGAAAATTATGTCGGCGGAGGCGAACGATTCTTCTTTTACGGTATACCACGCTCTTATTTTTTCGTTTTGGCTGGCGCCGTTGTAGCGCAAAGCACCGCCCTCTATTTCAAAATCAATATGGGAAATAACCTTGGGGGTAATCTCAAAATAGTAATGGTTGGGGTTTTCTCCCCGCTCGGGCAAAAACATTAAATTATAGTTGTCTATGTTGCCGCTTATGTTGTCGGTAAGACCTACGATATACCGCCCCACGTTCCAGCCTTCCGAAGGCAGGCCGTCCTCCCTTTCAAAACTGAATTCATTTATAAGCAATCCGTCGTTGGGCAGTTCGCCTTCTATGAAGTAGTTCATTATCTTTGGCGCTTCGCCGTCATAGGCTTTTGTCAAATATTCTTCGTATATCACTACCCACGCGTCTTTCTTTTTGATTTTGCCGGGGATGTCGGTTATGGGGTCGGGCGCCGCGTAATTGCCCGCCGCTATGCCTTCTATGACAAAATCGGTGAACGCCACCAGCTTGTCTTCCCCTATATTTCCGTCGGGCTGGCCCAAAAGGTTGAAAAACCTCCTTACCGCTTTCAGCGTTATTTCGTCACTGCCCACTATGCCGATAATGGCGGACTGGTCAAAGGTGATGTTGTCTTGGATATCTTTGTCGTATTGCTTTACGGCGTAATAATCGGATTCCAGCGCGCTTAAATCCAATTGCAGTTTAAGGGGTTTTATTGTGAACAATATATTCTTTATGCCCACTATGACGTCTCTGTACTGCAGTTTTATTACCAGTTTGTACCTTTCCGCCGCTTTGGCCTCTTCCACCTTGAAGTTTTGCGCGGCTATGTAGTATTCGGTAATGGCGGTAAAGCCCGCTATGTTCACTTGGTATACTTTGGCTTGCCCGTCGTAATCGAATTCGTCGTCTTCCAAAGTGGCTGTTTGGCCGTTCGGGTTGACTATTTCGGAGGGGTTGTCGCCGAAAGGCGCGAATTGCGCTTCAAACACCCATGAAGTCTTGCCCATTGTGGCATAGCAGAAAATGGTTTCGCCGTCGCCTTGATAGGTGTACGCCCCTTCGTCAAGCACCAGTCTGTAGCCGATGTCGGGCGATATGAGTATGGTTACCGTTTGCCCCTCGTAATAATTGCCGTGGCTGTGCTCCAAATGCGCCGTTCCGTATTGCAATTCGCCTATGGTAACCTTTTGGGTAAATCTGCCGTACCATACCAGCGTGTCGCCGTTATACGCTCTTTGGTTATACATGGGGTAGTATCTCGCCCCTTCCTTGCCTTCGCCGATATCTATAAGCTCTTCCCCGTAGTTCCTTAAATCAAAACCGAAATTCCCGTTCGGCAAAAAGTCAAAATAAAGTATGTCTCTTATGTCTGAGGCTTGGGTGTTGATGCCCGCTTCAATGTCGCCGTTTTTGTCGTTGTAAAGCAAAGAGCCTATGTTGTTGTGGTGGTATTCCGCGTCCAAATCCAGCAAAAACCAGCAATTGTATATGCCCGCTCCGCCGTCTTCCAATCTTCCCACTATGCCGCCGTAATAGTCGCTGTCCGCATAGATATCGCCTTCAAAAAGGCAATGGCTGATTTGGTTGGCTCTGAGCTGTCCGGCTATGCCGCCTATGGAGGTATGCCCCTCCACCGTCGCCCTTGACAGACAGCGGGTTATCTCGCCCAAGCTGTACCCTACCACGCTTCCCGCTTTCTCCATGGCTTGAATGTGTCCGGAGCCTATTATTATGTTCTTTATTACCGATTGCGCCCCCGTATACCCGAAAAGCCCTTGGCTGAGCGCGCTTTCGGGGCCGCCCAGCACAAGGTTGTGGATGGTGTGGCCGTCTCCGTCAAAAACTCCGTTGAAAATTCTGTTTTGCGTAATGTCGTTTATGTTGTAGCTGCCTATGGACAAAAATCCCGGCTGAACGGTTATGTCCGCCGTTACTAAGAAATAGCAGCCCGTGTAGTCGTGCCCCGCCGCCACTTGCTTGCTCAAGGTGTCCAAATGGTCGTAGGTGGATATCAAATACGGGTTGCTTTCGCTTCCCCAATCCATGGGGTTGTGGATATCTCTGCCGAAAAGGCGGAGCATGACGCTTTGTTTGGAGAAGTTCCTTATTATTTCGTCAATGCCGGTGTTTTTGCCCTCGCCCGCGCTCATTTGGCTGAGCTCTCTCAGCTGGGGCGCGTAGTCGGCGTCCATGCCTCGGTCTTCGTCCGAAACATAAATGCCCGGCGTGAATATCATGTTCTGCAAAGCCGTAGTGCCTACCATTTGAACGGTGGTAAGCCCCAGCACGTTTTCGCCGCCTTGGCTGCCTTGCCCCGCCGCGTTTAAGCCTTCCACCGTTTCAATGTTGTAATAGCAGTTGCTTATGCCCGTTGAGTTGTTAATTCCCACAAGGCCGCCCGCCACAAATCCCGCCGACACGCCTTTAAGCTGTCCTATGGAGTAGCTGTTCCTTATGGTGGCGGCAAGGTCGTTAAGCCCCGCTATGCCCCCTTTGTAGTTGCCCGTATATCCTCCGCTTACGGGCGCGCTCTCTATGTTGCCGCTGTTGTAGCAGTATTCTATCTGCACCGCGTTTTTGCCCGCTATGCCCCCGCCGTAATTTCCATTAACCAGAATATAGCCGCTGTTGAAGCATGTTTGTATAATGCCCTTTGCTTCTCCCGCTATGCCGCCCACATAGTTTTGCCCCGTTACCTCCGCTGTGTTGAAAGAACGGTTTATGTTGGACGCTTGCCCCGCAAGACCGCCCACATAATCGTCGCCCGTTATTTCAATGTTGTTCATGCAGTCCCAAATATAGCCTTCGCTTATGCCCGCTATCGCCCCCACATAATTGCCGCCTTGTATAAAGCCGTATATTTCCTCGCTGCTTACGATATGGGGGCGGATGTTGACTTCCCTTACATAGCCGCCTTCGCCTATGCGCGCGAACAAGCCTACATAGTCGTGTTGGGGGGCGTCTATGCAAAGGCTGTAAATGGAATAGTAATTGCCCCAAAAAGTTCCCGTGAACGGGTAGTCGTAGCCGGCTATGGGCTCAAAATCGCCGTAAAGGTATATGTCGCTTTTCATTTGGTAGTTTTTGCTTCCGTATTCGGCGTAATACTTCTTTATTAACCTTTGCATATTCCTTAATTGTATGTCGTCGGTTATCTCGTACGCATGCCCCTCGCCGTCGCCGTCGTTGAAGTAATAATATCTGGCGCTTTGCAAGGCTGTGTCAAGCTCTTGGAAATACGCTATTTGCGGAAAATAGCCGTACAGCGCTTGCTTGGGGGCGTTTATCATGGCCGAACTCAAAATACCCGAATCGGTAAGCTCCAAACTGTTTACGCCCTCGCCGTTAAGGGTTATTTCTTGGTCTTTTATGTAATCAGAATTGTAATAGCTGTTGGTTATGGAAGACGTGGCGTCCGTCGTCGCCAAAGCCGCCGCCGCTCCGCTGTGGCTTATGCTTCCCGTAAAATAGCAATCCTTAATCTCTCCGTCGTTTGTCAGTCTGCCCGCTATGCCCCCCGTCAAAGCGGCGCCTAAAATATTAGTTCTGGCGTAGCATTGCTCTATGGCGCCGCCGCTGCACAATCCCGCTATGCCCCCCACATAGTCCTTGCCTTTAAGGCTCCCTTGGCTGACATAAGAAAAGCATTGGTATATGTAGGCGCTCGATTCCCCGGCTATGCCCCCCGCGCGGTTTTGGGCCTCAAGCTTGCCCGCAAAGTAGCTTTGGCTTATTTGCGCCGTTTCCGCTCTGCCCGCTATGCCCCCCGCTCTGTCCAGTCCGTAGATTTCCGCCTTGCTGCCGCATCCTTGTATCAACGAATCCAGCGCCCTGCCTGTAAGTCCGCCTATATCGTTATTGCCGCTTATCGCGCTTGAGGATATTTCGCATTCTATTATTTGGTCCTGGTCGGAAAAGGCCGCCAATCCCGCCGTATGGCTTTGTCCGTTTATGGCGCTGTTTAATATTTTAATCTTTTCGTAGCGCGCGTTATGGCTTTGGGATACCAGCGCCGCAGTGTAGCCGCCGCCGTTGACGGTAAAGTTCTCCACGGTAAGCTCCCTTATGCTCCCGCCATCGTAAAAAGCTATAAGCGCTGTGTTGCCGTCTCCGTTCAAGCTCAAATTGCGCAAAGCCAAGTTGCCGCCTTCGATGTCGGCGTTAAACGGGCGCGCCTCTCCGCCTATTGGCTCAAAATTCCCTATCGAAGAAAAATCAATATTGTCAATCAGTTTGAAAGTTTTGTTTTGGTAGCCGGTTATTCCGTTGTTCACATTGTGGGAAATTATGGCAAACTGCTCGGCTTTTGAAATTAAATAGGGCTGGATTTGGCTTCCCCAGTCGGGCGAAGTTGAGTCGCCGCCGAACAGCTCGAATTTGGCGTATTCTTTTATGCCGCTTTGGCCGTCAAAGCTTTTAAGGTTAGGCAAATATCCGAAGTTTTCGGTGTTTTCAAAATATGTCCAATTGCCTTGCTCCAGCTCCATTGAGGGGGCAAGGTTTATCATTTCATGGTAATACAGGCCTATAACATTGTTTTCGATATCGTCCGCCGCCTCGCTTATGGGGCGATTTTCTCTGCCTATGGCCTTTATGTCCAAAAAGGGAGTGTTGGCGGCGCTTTTGTTGTAGTAAAGGTTGTATGAAAGGGCGTTTGAGCTTCTGCCCCCCAAAACCGCCCCCGCGTAGCTTAAGCCAAAAAAGGTCGCGCCTATGTTGTAGCCGTAGGCGGCGTGGCCGTTGTTGTAGCCTATTATGCCCCCGCAGTTGATGTCGGCTTCCACTCTCCCCGAATTGAAAATGTTCTTTATCGTTCCGTTGTTGTGGCCGGCTATGCCGCCCACGAAATTGCTTCCTTTTACGCTGCCCGCGTTGAAGCAGTCTGTTATTATGCCCCTGCTTTCGTCGCCTTCCATGGCGTTTCTGCCCGCTATGCCCCCCACATACAAGCCGCCGGGGGCGTCTATTTCGCCGTTAAAATAGCATTTTTCGATTGTCGCTCTGTTGAAGCCCGTTATGCCGCCTATGTAGGAGTTGTCTGTTTCGCCTTGCTTAATGACAAGGTTGGTTTTGCAATTGTATATTTTTTTGCCGTTAAAAAATCCCGCTATGCCGCCCACATAAACGCCTCCCCGCACTTCGCCCCCGCTTATGGTGATGTTAATAAGCGCGCCCGATTCGTCGTCGGGGTTTGCCGTTGTTCTCACATAGCCGAAAAGCCCCGTTTGGGTCTGTTGGGGCTGGTCAATGTATAAATTGCTTATGGTATAGCCGTTGCCGTCGTAAATGCCGCTGAAGCCTTTGACGTTCTGGCCTATGGGGGTGAAATAATGGGCGTCCAAATCTATGTCCGCCGTTTGCAGAAAATATTGGTTTATGTATTCCTGGCCTTGGTTGACGCTTACCGAAAGATAGGCAATATCTGCCGCTGAGGATATTATGTAAGGATTGTCCTTGGCGTTGGGTTTGGAAGGGTCAAGCAGTGTCAATTCATCGGCGGCGTAATCGTCCCAGCTGCCCGTCCTCGATTGGGCCTTGGCCGCAAAGTCTCCATTAGATAACAAACCGCAAAGCAAAACAGCCAAACATATGGCCAAAACGGCGATTGAGGCGATGATTCTTTTGCTTTCAGCCTTTGCCATTAAAGTCCTCCAAAAACAAAGCCGTAAAATGCATACTATCGTATGTTAAAGTATAGCATACTTGGGGCAAGCTTTTCAATAGATAATAATTAATATATAATATAATAAAAAGACAAAAATTATAAAGTATCCGCTTTTATGAAAGGAATTACCGAAAATCCCATGATGTAGCTTTCTTTGGGGGGGATTTTGTGTTTGGGGTTGAGGGGCTTATCGTAAAGCCCTATGCCGCTTGTTTCGGAGTCAAGATACACATACACGCCTTCCCCTTTCTCCGCGCTTAAACGGCGCAAATCCTCGATATGGCGGGCGCTGTTTATGGCTTCGCGAGAGTGCAGGTTAACTTTGAAGTTGAAAGGCCGCGCCAGCGCCATAAACAAAAGCCCTTCTCCCATGTCGTTTTTGATTATGGCGTACCTCGTGTCGCAGCGGTTGCCGCTTTCTTGTGGGCGGATGTAGTTTTCGCAAAATTCGTCCGCCAATATGTCGTATATGCCTACCAAACAGTGTTCCTTCATGTCGGGGTAATTCTCGCCCGGCCCCATGCCGTAATAGGTTATGTCGGTAAACGACGGGGGCATTTTTATTACCTTGCCGAAAGTCTGAAGCTGTCCGGGGTTCTTTCTTCTGGGGTGGAGAGATGAGTATATGTCCAGCCTGCCCGACGGGTATACCACAAACATGTCTTGGGATACAAAGCATTCCTTTCCGTCTATTATAAAGGCGTTGTTCAGCACTATCTCGCATCTGTTCCCGCCTTCCTTTTCTTCCCTTATTTTATAGGAAAGCTCTCTAAGCTCCACTTGCAATCGCCCGCTTTTTTTCTTTTTGCTTTGCGCCCTGTCCCGTTCGGTGTCCGCTCTCAAAATGTTGGTGTAGAAGCTCTTTTCGCCCGCCCTCGCGGGGTTTGTCCTTACGTATTCCGCTCCGTTGACTTGGTAGTCCAATATGCCGCCCGTGGTTTTGTCCATCCTTAAAAAGCCGTTCTCAAAATTTATTATGAGCATTTCTTTAAGGTCCTTTAAGGCTATTTTCTGCCCTTCGGGCGCGTCCGCGGCGGGCAGTTCCTGATTGAGCGCAATCTGCTCTTTGGCTAAAATTTCGCCGCTTGCCTTGTCGGCGTAGAAAATGTTTAAGAACATGTCCTTGTTTTCGGCGTTTTCCAAAAATATGTCGTATTTGCGCTTTTGCCTTGGCGGAATGGTGGCGTTTATTTCTGTTCTGCTTATGGTTTGGCCTTTGTCCTGCATGCTTAAGATGATTTTTATGTCCGACGTGTCCTTAAAATAGCGGGTGTTGAAAAACTCTATGGTTTTGTCGTCTATCAGCGCCGCCCTTACGGGGCGCAAAATGTGCTTGATGTTCAGCGCCGCTGTCCTCGGCTTGCGGTCGGGGGAAAACAGTCCGCCCAAGCAAAGCGAGGAATCGTGTATGAATTCGTTGAAGTCGCCGGCGTAAGAAAAGCGGTAGGGGCTGTCGCTTCTGTAAAGGGCAAAATCGGCAAACCAGCTTACGCAGCCGCCCATAAAGCGCTCGCTTGACTCGAATATTTGGTAATATTCTTTAAGGCCGCCTCCGCATACGCCTTTTATGGAAGCCAGCTCGGTAATGAATATGGGCTTGCCGTAAGGTATGGGCTTGCCCTTGTTCCCCTTATGCGTCAAGGCGGCAAGCTCTTTAAGGCTCATTGAGCGCAAAGCGTAGATGTCGAAAGCCGTTTGTTTGGTTTGCGCCGCCCCCTCGTAATATACGGGCGCATTCGCGCGCTTTTTGAGGTAGTCATAGCAAGACTGCTGGTTGGCTATGCCCCCGCTTCTCGAGCCCAGTCCGTACATAATCGTGGACGCGCAGTTCTTCGCCAAATGGTACGCCGCTTCCGTTCGGGATAAAAACCTGTCCTGCCATTTGCTCTTTTTGCTTATCAAATTGGGGCGGTTGAAAGGCGAATACGCCGTTCCCGAAGTGTCTATGCCCGCTTCGGCGATTACATACAGGCCTTTCAGCGCGCACAGCTGATAAAAAAGCGGGTGGGCGGGGCGGGTTATCCTTACCGCGTTGAAGTTGTGCTGCTTGATTAATTCAATGTCTTCAAGCATTTTTTCCTTTTTTAAGTACCAGCCTTCCATGGGCGACCATTCTTGATAGTTTATGCCGTTGATTTTTACGGGCTTGCCGTTGAGGTAAAACGCTCCGTCGCCTTTTATCTCCACTCTCTTAAAGCCAACGTCCGCTACCGCGCATTCGGTAACCGCGTTGTCCTTTACCAATGATATATACAGCTTGTAGAGGTTGGGGCATTCGCTGCTGTATTCCTCGAATTTGTCTTGGAAGCTGAAAAGCGTTTCTTCGGCGCTCAGCTCGGTAAGGCTGATGTACTTTACGCCGCCTTTTTTGTCTTCTAAACTTACCCTGAGCTTATGCCCTTGGTGGCTGCGCACCTTTACGGCTATGTTGACTTGGTAGCTGCCCTTGTCGTTAATGGGCGCGCTGTTTATCTCAAAGTCAAAGATGTGGCTTTTGTTGTTGCAAAAAAGCATTACGTCCCTGTATATGCCGTTTAAGCGGTATGTGTCGTGGCATTCAAGGTAGGATGAGCTGCTCCATTTTCTTACGATGACTATAATTTCGTTCATGCCCGCCGCCAAATACGGGGTAACATCGAATTCCGCCCTTGAGTAGGAGTCTTCGGCGTAGCCCGCGAATTTGCCGTTGACATATAAATCAAAGCATGAAGACACTCCCAAAAAGCTCAAAATAAACGCCTTGTCCGTCATGTCGTACAATTCCACCGTTTTGCGGTAAACGGCGGCGGAGTTGTGGATATCGAAAGCTTTTATGAGTTTTTTGCTTTTGCCGTCTCGGTAAAGCCCCACCGAATCTTTGGAGGGTATGGCGGGGGGAACGCAGTTGAACATATATCTGTCGCTTAAATAATAAGGCGCTTCATAGCCTTTTATTTGCCAGCATGACGGAACGTCGATTTTTTCAAAGTCTATTCTGTTCAGCCTTGACGGGATATGGCCCTTGGGGAAAAAGATGAAATCCCATTTGCCGTTAAGGGATATCACTCGGCGGCTTGCCCTCTCGGCGTTGAGCATATCGGCTTTTTCCGCCGATTTTCTGTTGGAAAAGGGTATGAAATACGCTCTTTTGTCCAGTAAATTTATGCCTTTTGCCTTGAAGTTTTTGTAATTGTCCGCGCCAGTATATGTCATAATCGCTCCCGTCATAATTAATATTGATTAATATCAATTATTCTAACATAAATATCCGCTTTTTACAATAATTTTCCAAAATCAAACGCTTTTTTTGGTTTGTCTTTTTTTGGCGTTTTTCTTTTCTCGGATTGCTTCTTTCGCTTGACTTGGTTTGCCGTCCTATTTATAATGATATTAAGCAGAGTAGGCAAGATGCGTAAAGTGTTGCAAAATGGGATGTTGTTTGCAAACGAAAGATTTGAAATAAAATCTGCGATTCCTTGCCGCGTCCGTTGCGAAAGTTAGCTTTTTTAGCAAAACTTTTTATATGGACCTCTCTTAATTTACGGGAGGTTTTTGTTATGACAACAAAAAAAATCACTGCCATTTCTTTGTTTACCGCTTTGGCCGTCATTACCAACCTTTTCAGCTTCAACACCGGCGTAAAACACTTTATGGTGTCTTTTAATTACATACCTTGTTTTATCGCCGGCGCCTTCTTGGGGCCTGTGGAGGGCTTTATCGTGGGCTTTATGGGGGATTTGCTGGGCGGTTTGATAAGGCCTTTGGGGCCGTATATACCGCTTATCGGCATAGCTTCGGGGCTGCTCGGCTTTATTCCGGGGATGGTGTTCAAATACCTTAAGCTCAACGATTACCTTAAGCTGATTGTCAGCATGCTCCTTTGCCTTATAATCTGCACGGCGGGAATCAACACATACGCTTTGTTTTTGAATTTCAGCAAGGGAAAGAGCTTTTGGGCCTATCTGGGCGTAAGGCTGCCTTTCCAAAGCGCGGTGGCCGTCATGAACTTGGCGGTTTTGGCGGCGGCTTGGAAACCGTTGAAGTTTTTGAATAAAAAGTATTATTTTAAATAATTACGAATTTGTTCGCCGTTCTCAGTTTCAAGAAGGCTTTTATGTCCACAAGCTCGGTCAAGGCGCACAATACCGCGTACATGGCCGCCCCTGCGGGCAGCGCCAAAAGCAAGGCGAAATGCCCCAAGAATTTTGACATAATCCCGTATACGCTGTAGGCGAAATACGCGCAAGGCAGGCACAATAGCCCTACCAGTATCAGCGTTCTGGCGAAATACTGCCTAAAGCCGGTATGCTTTTTCAGCGCCGCCAAGTTAAGCGCCGACGACAGAATTTGGGATAAGGCGGTGGCCATTGCCACCGAATAAAGCCCCATGTATTTTGGCAAAAAGTATATCCCCAAAACCATTGCGGACATGGATATCATGAAGTTTATGAACGCTCTCAGCTCCTTTCCTATGGAGTTCAGCGCCGATTGGGTAAGGTGGGACACGCACATGGGCAGCATGGTGAAGGCGGCGTAGGAAAGGTATTTTCCCGATATCTCGTCCTTGAACAAAAATGTGGTGAGCTGTTTGCCCAAAGCGAAAAAACAGCACAAAAACGCCCCGCTTATTATCAAAGAAAAGTTTATTCCGCCGTTAAGGTTGCGGTTTAGGCTTTTGTAGTCGCTTTTTACTCTGTTTTCGCTCATTTCCGGTATCAGCACTATGGCAAGGGAGGAAATAATGGCGTTGGGCGCCAGCAAAAGCGGGTTGGCCATGCCCGCTATTCTGCCGAACCCCGCTGTGGCTTGGGATACCGAAAATCCCGCCGCCATTAATCTGGCCGGCAAAACCACCGCTATCAGCGCCGATATCAAATTGCCGAAAAGGCGCATTACGGTTATGGGAATGGAGGGAAGCAGAATTTCCTTAATTTTGCTCGGCTTGTCCAATTTTCCGCCTTTGGCGAAAAACATTATGAGCAGCAGCGCCGCCACAAGAACATCGGATACCGTAAACGCCAGCGCTATGCCGTAAGCTCCCGACAAGCCGCTTATCACGCCGCTTACAAACAGCGCGCTGAATAAAATTCTGAACACTTCTTCCACCGTTTCGGTTATGCTGAAAGAGGTAAATTGCTTTCTGCCCCAAAACCATCCCCTTATTATGTTGTAAATGGTGGTGGATATTATGGCGGGCAGCATTACCGCAATCATGGGCGCCGTTCTTTTGTCGCTCAAAAGTTTGGGCAAAAGCGGCTTGGCTATGGACAATACCCCGAATACGGTCAGCGAAACGCATATTCCCAAAAGCAGCGCCGAAGTCAGCAAAGCGCTTTCGCCTTCTTTTTTCAGCGCCCTTGTTTCCGCCGTCTTGCGGCTCAATACAAGGGGTATGCCCGAAGAGGAAAAACAAGCGAACATGTAGAACATGGATATGCATATCTGGTATTGCCCCACTACCTCCGCGCCCAGCGCCCTTGAAAGGTATATTTTGAAAATAAAGGACAGCCCCCTGGTGAATACCGAAAATACCGTAACGGTGGCCACCGCCTTGACCACATTTTTGCTTTTTGCCATACTTCAATATATTCAATTGATAAACCGCCTATTCAAGGTAATAATGGCAACGCTTTAGGGGGGCGCTTTGGCTTTTTTGGGCTGTTTAAGCGCTTTTGGCTTTTTGGGCTGTTTAAGCGCTTTTGGCTTTTGGGGGGCATGGCGTTTGCTTTTTGGGGTCAAAAAAACCGCCCGCTTTTTGGGCGGGCGGCTGTTGATTAAGCGTTATCTTTTCTTCTTTTTCTTTTTCTTCTTGGGAAGCACCCTTTGCACATATTTGGGTTTTTCCTCTTCTTTTTTGTCAACGAATTCGTCTTCGTTGATTATGTCTTCTTTTTCGCTGGGCTTTTGCGACGCGGCTTCAATTACCTTTTCGGTCTTGACCACGTTCTCGCCCTTTACTTTCTTGGGATGTTTCTTTTTGTATCTTCTGATAATCATTATTACCACAACCACGATTATCACCGCTCCGATTATGATGGTGGATACCAAAAGCCATATGTCGCCTCTGTCGAATATGCCTTCTTTCTTGTCGGGCTCTTTGTCATCGTCCTTGTCGCCGGGGTCGGGGTTGTCTTCGTCATAGATATAGTATTGGGCGGGGGAAAGCTCCTTTTGCTCTTCGTCAAGCTCGTCAAAGGCAAGTTTTGCCTGCTCGAATACGGCTTTTTCCACTTTCTCCAGCTTGACGTCGTCGATTACCAGCATGCCCTTTATCTTTTCGTCGTCGCCGTCTCCGCCTAGGCCGAATTCCCATTTGATGTTCTTTGAGGTGTCGTCTTTATTGTAAATATAGAATTCATATTCCGTATATTGGTCAATGGCGGCGCCCGAAGTGTTTATTTTCACCACCGTGTATTCGTCGCTGTTGCCTTCGTACATATAGCGGAACTCGGCGTAGTCGCCTTGCGCCAGCAATGTCTTTGCCTTAAAGCTCAGTTTGTAGTACGCTCCCGATTCGATTGTCCTTGAGTCGCTCAAGGTGAACTTTTGGCCGTTCTCGATAAGGTTGGACATAACCAGCGAATTGTAGCCGCTTATTTTGATGAACGCGCTCAAATCAAAGCCGTCGGGCATAAACGCCGAAAACGGGTCGCTGTTTTTGTCGTTGGTCAAAAGCGGGTGGTCGTTGGATTTTATGTCTTGATAAGAATATACGCCGTACAGCCTTTCAAAGTCGGTGGTGGAGCCGTCCGTCGCCCTTGACCATTTGTAAGCGCCCGGCTGGTGCCCTCTGTAAAAGCCTTCGTTGTATTCGCCGTCGGTGTCAAACTCTTCGGTAACGGTGTTTTCGGTGTAGGAGTCGAAAGAGTCGGTGGCGTAGCTCAATACCTTATAGGCGAACATGTTGGCGTATACCATTTCGTAGACGTGGAAAACTTCGTTGCCGATATAGTATTCGCCGTCCTTGCCGTCTTCGGCCTTTCGGGCGCATTTTTCTTCAAACTCTTCTTTGTCGAGGGTGGTTACCTTTACGTTGTCGAAAAATACCGTGCCCTTGGACAATACCGAATTGTCGTATACCTTTGTTTTTTCGTCTTCGCTGCCCGCTCTTCCTTGTCCGTATGGGTTGCCCATGGACAGCATGAGCTGAACGCTGCTGCTTACCGCGTCGGTGGCTATATAGAAGCGGTACTGCACCCATTTGCCTTGGGTGTCTTGATTTACATATCCCACATACTCGTCCCTTGTTTCCAAAACATCGCTTATGTCCTTAAAGCTGATGCTGGCTTTGGCGCCCTCAATGGTCTTTACCCATACGCTTATTTCGTAATAGGAATTGGCGTTAAGGGATTTGCTGGCCGCTGTAACGCCCGCCTTTATGCCGTAGTTTGAGGTTATCATAAGCAGGGTTTGGAAGGGGCTTATATAGGTGGAGTCCTTAAACATTTCGTCGGCGTATATGCCTTTTTCTTCCCCGTCTTCCTTGCCGTAGGTTTTGTAGTTTATGGTGCCTATCTTGTACTCCCGCTTGGGCACCTCGGTGTATTCCTCAAAATAGTCGTCCAATTCGTTGTTGTCGGGGTCGCCGCCGTATCTGAAAGAGTCGGACATGTTGCCTACGCCGTTTTGGGATACCGCCCTTACCGTAAAGTTGCCCGCCGCTTTCGCGGGTATGTTGAAGCGGTAAATATATTCTTTGCTGTCGCCCTCGCCCTTTTCCTCGTGGTATTGGTCGCTGGCCACGTATCCGATATAAAGGGTGCCCACGTCCTCTTCTTCGCCTTCCTCTTCTTCAGAGGGCTTTTTGGTGTTGTTGATGTACACTTCGTATCCCTCCGGCCTTTCGCCGTCCGCGTCCACCACATGCTTCCATTCCAAATATTTCTCGCCCGCCGGTATGGTGATTGTGGGCTTGTTGTAGCTGTTGGTGGTTACCGACGACGAAGACGGGATTGTCCAGCTGCTCGTGGGAGCCACTCCCACCAGCTCGCCCTTGTCGTTTATGGCGTCTTTTTCTATGTCGGCAAGGTTGATTGAACCGAAATTGCCGTTGGTTACGCTGTCGCTGCCCGTGGACGAAGTGTTGCTGAAAGCGTAGCTCTTGGTCTGGTCGCCCGATTTGCTGGTGGCGTTGTATTCGTCGTAATCGATTTCTTTAATGGTAATTGCCGACACATACAAAGTACCCTTTATATACTTGGCGGTGTCAAACCTCGTGCCCTCGCCCAAAGTGAACTTTAAGCCTACCACATTGTTTTTCAGCGTGTCGCCCCTTATATAAAATACCATTTCTTGGGCGTTTTCGTTGTTGAAGTCGGTGAATGAGGACAAGCTGGACATGTCGTTGGCGCTGTCTTTTTCCTTGCCCATGAGCTCAAGTTTGGCGCCCAGCCCCTTGTTTATGCCTTCCGTCCATGCCCAGAAAGACAGTCTGTAGCACTTGTTGGCAAGTATCTCTTTTTGGCCCCTGTAGTTGATTATGCCCGCCGTGTAGTCGGTGTTGCGCATTTTCAGAAGGTTGTAGTATTTGGTTTGTCCGTCTATTTTTATGGGGTAGGTCTGGTCGGCCACTATCTCGTATTCTATAAACGCCTTGTCAGCTTCCGAAGCGCCTTTGGCAAGCTCTTTTTCCCAAAGGTCGTCTTCGGTAAGGCTTTGGTCGCCGCTGTATTTGATTTCGCCCAGCTGTTCAAAAAGGCCGCCCATGTCCACATTGTTTTCTTCAATGTCCTTTTGCGAAAACGGGCTGAGCTCTTGGTAGTCCACTCCCGCTTTGGGGGTTGGGCTTGCTTCTATGCTTATGTTGTCAAAGAATACGCCCCCTATCATAAGCGTGGTGTAGTCTACGTTTGTGCCTTCGCCGAACCAGAATTCAAGGTTTACCTTGCGGTCGGAAAGCTGGTTGCCGTTGATGTGGAATTCCAAAAGCTCCCATTTGCCCACTTCGGTGGTCTTGACGGGCTCAAGGTCGCCCGCTCCCGTTATCTTGAATTGGGCGTACGGCCTGGGCTCTTCTTCTTCTTCGGTGATTATGCTATTCGCCGCCAGCCATTGGTTATATTTTTGCATGTAGTTGTCGTATTTTTCTTGGTACTCGGCGTAGTCTTCGTCATACTCTTCCCATTTGTCAAAAAGCTCTTTTTGTTCTTCGTAGTCTTCTTTGAGGTCGTCGTAAGCCGTTTTAAGCTCGTTAAGCGCTATGTCCTCGCCCTCTATGGCCGCCTTTCTGTCTTCGCTCAGCTCGGCTATCTTGTCTTTTTGTTCCTCGGTAAGGTTGTCTTCGGTTATTTGCCCCAAATGCAGGCGCTTGTAGTTATATTCGGCCTCGGCTATAAGCATGGCTTCCTTTGCCGCGTCCACTGATTCCTGCGTGGGCCTGTCGTCTTCGTTGCCCGGCTCTTTGGGCTGGGCGCCCACTTCGCTGGTGGGCGGCGTGGGGAAGTCTATTGTCCACACATACGCCCATACCTTTATGGTGTAGAAGGTGTTTTTCTTTATCAAAAGCTGTTTGGTACTCACAAAGCCCGCCCCCGACAAATCGTCGTGGTAAATCATAAGCGCCTTGTATTCGTTAAGCGTTTCTTCCCTTTGCCCGATAAGTCTGAATACGCCTTCGTCGCTCATGAAGTCGCTTCTTTTGGGGGCGTGGAAAGTGGATTTGCTGTGGTCGGTTTTGTAAGTGTTAATATATTTGGCTTCGCCCTCCTTGGTGGAGTCATATCTGTAAAGCTTGGATAAATCCACTATGCCCACAAAGGGCCTGTCCACCGACGGCTTGTTGGCGGTAAGCCCCGTCTTGCCTTCGGTAAGGGTGTAGTTTACGGCGTTGTTCGATGAGTTGGTGCCGCTTCTGAAAGAGTAGAAATAATCGGGGGAAGACGTTACCGAAAGCTCGTTTTGCTGTACAAATTCCATATCGGGGAAAATCATGGTGGCTTTCTTGACTTTGTCGCTTTCTTGTACGGCTTGGTATGCCGATTTTTCTATTTCAACGCAAATGATGTTGTCAAAAAGCGCCGTGCCTTTGGTCAAGTGGACGTTGGTTTCGCTCTTGATTTTTTCCGGGCCGTGCCCCAGCCACAGCCTTATTTTAAGCTCTCTGGTGGAGTCGTAGTCGCTGCCTTCTATATACACTTCGTATTTTTGCCATTCCCCGTTTGTGTTTATGCGGGGGAATTCCTTGTATATGCCCCCGTCTATGATTACCCACGCGCCTTTGTCCGCCCTTTCGGCTTGGGGCACGTCGGTGAAGTCTATGTCGGTAAGCACGCTGAATTGCAGTCTGTAGTACTTATTGGCTTCCAGCTTGAAGTTTGAGGTGTTTTTGTAGAATATTGAACCCGCCGTTTTTGTGGACGCCAAAATCAAGGCGTTGGTGTCCTGAAGTTTTTCGGGGTCGTCTTTTTCTTTGGGGGTTTGGGGGTCTATGCCCGGATACGCCAAAGTTTCGTTGGGATTGAAGGTCTTGCGCTCGGCTTCAAAGCGCTCTTTCTTGGATAAATCCAAAGCGCCGCATATTACGCCGTCCGAAGCCTTGGACAATGAACCTGTGCCCACTTCCCAGTTGGTTACATTCTCTTTGATGTATCTCTTGCTGCCCGTGACGTTGGCGACGCTGTAAAAAGTGCCGTTGGTGATTATCTGCGTCCTGGTAAGCTCCTCCGCCTCTTCGGGCAGTTCCTCGTCCTCAAGGTTGGGCTTGTCGCACGCTATCACGGTCATGCACACAACCATTATCATTATTAAAATCAATATCGCTTTAATCGTTTTTTTCATCGTACCACCTGTCGCTGATTTGACGCATATATTTTTATTAAAATAATAAGTCCTAATAATAATAGCATACGCAAAACAGAAATTCAACAATCTTTACTAAAGTATTTCTTATTAAGACATTTGTTTTTACCTTTGTTCCCATTGTAAAATATTGCAAAGGGGCGCTGCTCGTTTTTTAATTAAGTATGTTAAAATCCGCTTATTTAACAGAAATGTTTCCTGCTGAAGGAGAGCGTACGCCGAAACGTAGATTTTCAGGTTTCACTGACGATTGGGAACAGTGTAAGTT
>FZPS01000002.1_pt2 | contig 19552 bp, 6 predicted proteins | sample 1817821 | NCBI WGS metagenome assembly FZPS01 (sample SAMEA104158645, study PRJEB21678) | metagenome | place: Germany | collected 2015-04-21
ATTATGAGCTGTTTTCTATCTATATAATAAACTGAGAATTAATTTATGTCAATGTTAAACTACAATTAATTACAGTAAAAGATTGGTAAAATTTTCAAAACGCCATTAACGCTTTTTCTTACATAATCGGCATTGGTTATTTGGGCCTATTAAAACTCCTTTGGTAATCAGCCCCGCAACGATTTTTAATAAATCCCGTCTGCCAAAGCCGCTGTTTGCCCGTTATCGCGCATTCGCCCATTAACAGTAATATTCTGACATAATGCGCAATAGTAATAATAAAGAAGCGGAGGAGACATGAAAAGAATTTTATTGGTCATTTTAGTTTTAATTTTGGCGTTAACCTGTTTTGCTTGCAAAAAGGACGGCCCAAAGGATTGCAATTATAACGAATACATAATGGATATAAATTTGCAAGACGATAATTTGCTTTGCAAGCAGAATTTCATATTCGTAAATACCTTGAAAGAAGATTTGGAGGAGTTGAAGTTCCATTTATACCCCAACGCATTCAGAGAAGACGTCGCCAACAAAGCCTACAAAAGCAATCTTTCGCAATACGGAGGACTGGAGATTACCGCAAGCAAGCTAAACGGCAAAGACATAAATTACACATTGAGCCAAGACAAGGACATCATGAGCGTAAAAATCCCCAAAGCAAAGCTTAACGAAAAATTGGAATTATATTTGGAATATACGGTCAAGCTGCCCGCTTGCAATTTGCGGCTGGGCAAACATAACGATATGATTAACTGCGGAAACTTCTATCCCTCGCTTGCCTATTACGACAACGACAAATGGCGGGAAGACGGCTACACTACGGTGGGCGATCCGTTCATGTCGGCGACGGCCAATTATAAAGTTACCATAAACGCGCCCGCCGATATGGTTATAGCGTGCACGGGGGACATAGTTAACACGGCGATTGAAAACGACAGAAAAATAGTCAGCGTCAACGCCGAAGGCGTAAGGGATTTTGCCATGGTCATGAGCAAAAAGTTCCAAGTCATGACAAAAATGGTGAACAATACCACGGTATATTACTATTACTTTAACGATTCCGACCCCGCAAGCTCCTTAAGCGTTGCCGCCAACGCCCTTAAGGTTTTCTCCGACTGCTTCGGCAAATATCCCTATAAAAGCTACCGAGTGGCGGAAACGTCGTTTGCCTACGGCGGCATGGAATACCCCATGCTTGTATACATAAACTCAAACGCTTCGGACAAAGCCGATGTCATCATCCACGAAACCGCCCATCAATGGTGGTCTGTGCTGGTGGGCAACGACAGCATTAACGAAGGCTACATAGACGAAGGTCTGGCCACCTTCTCGGCCTCATATTACTATTTGCTGTGCGGCGACGAAAACAGGTTTAACCAAGACATGAAAAAGCGGAGCGACAGCTTCAAAAACTTCATAAACTCCAAAAAAGCCGCCCAGCCCGATTATTGCCCCAAAATGAACAAGGCTTTGAAAGATTACGACCAAAACGAATACAGCGCCATTTGCTATGACATGTCCTGCGCAATGTTCAAAAATATGTACGATATGATGGGCAAAAAGAAGTTTGAAAAAGGATTGAGGCTTTTCTTTGAAGATAATAAATACAAAATAGCCACCGGCAGCGACCTGCACGTCGCCTTTACCAAAGCGGCGGGCAAAGACATGGGGAAATTGTTCAATTCATGGACATTAGGAACGGTGCAAACCTTTGCGGCATAGATGCTCTACAAAATTCGACAATTTTCTTAAAGCCCGTTCAATATAAATAAGAATAATTAATAAAAAGGCTAATAAAAAAACCAAACACAATGACGAAAAATAACAAAGAATAAAACAAAAACACAAAAATTAACAAATAAAAGCATAAAAATGAGCTTAACAACAAAGCTTGGAAAACAACCTAAACAAAAAAAGGCCCTGCGGCGCAGGGCCTTTTAATTATTTGACAAGCTTTTTAATTTTTATCGCTCTTCCAAAGCGCTTGTGGCGGCTATGGCGCCGTCGGCGCAGGCGGTTATTATTTGTCTTAAGGTTTTCTTTCTGACATCGCCCGCGGCGTACACGCCTTTGATGTTTGTCCTCATTTCCTCGTCGGTAACGATATAGCCGTCTTCCAGCCTGACGACATCTTTTACCAAATCGGTTTGGGGCGCCGAACCCACCGCCACGAACAAGCCTTCAACCTCCAGCTCAAAGGTCTGGTTAGTTTCATTGTTCTGCACAGTTAAAGATTTGAGCGGAGAACCGTTAAGCTTAATTATCCTTGAATTAAGGATTTCCTTGACGCTTGAGTTTTTTACCTTCTCCGCAAGGATTAGCGAGCCTCTGTATTCGTTCCTTCTGTGTATGATATACACCTCTTTGGCCAGCTCCTTCAAATAAAGGGCGTCTATAAGGGCGGTATCCCCTCCCCCCACCACGGCCACCGACTTGCCTTTGAAGAAATTGCCGTCGCAGGTGGCGCAATAAGAAACGCCTTTGCCGATAAGCTGAGCTTCCCCTTCCAAACCCAAAGGCTTGGCCTTGCTTCCCATGGCGAGAATGACTTTTGACGCCCGATAGGCGCCCGAATATTCGGTAACTATCTCCTTTTCGCCGCCCATTAAATCTATTTTGATAATATTGTCATAAACAAATTCGGCGCCGAAGCTTTCGGCCTGCTTGCGCATGTTGTCGGTAAGCTCAAACCCCGATATCGATTTTATTCCTGGATAATTCATCACTTCATGGGTCAAGGAAGCTTGTCCGCCTATGGCGTAATTTTCCACAACCAAAGTCTTTTTTCCCGCTCTTGCCGTATAAATGGCCGAAGTCAAGCCTGCGGGGCCCCCTCCTATAATAATAATGTCATAAGTCATTAATTCTTCACCTCTTTAGATTATTATATTTATTTTCGTTAATTGTTTGCGGGCGGAATAAATATAAGCTGTTGACTTTCTCGGTCGTAAAGCGCGCCGTCGATGTCGTAATAATAAGGATTGTCTTGGTCAACTTCTATGTCAGCCAAAGAAGAACAGCCGTAGAAAGCGGTTAAGGCGATATGCCGCATTTGGGCGTTGACAATTACTTTCTGCAGTCTGGTTTGGCCGGCGAAAGCGCCGTAATAAAGCTGGGTGGTATCTTCGCGGAAGGATATTATTTTGCCTATCCCCATAACTCCGCGATAAGTATACGCCACTTTGCCGATATACACAACCTCATTGCTGAATTGGGCAAGATAACCCCCCAGCCAAGGCAAATGGGCAATGGCGTCCTCGGCGATATAGACGATATCTTCTCCCGCCAGCGCGTTAATGCCTTCGCAACCCGCAAACGCCGTTTGACAAATTTCGGTTACGCCGTACATAAACACGCTTTGCACCTTGCTCATATCGGCTAACATATCTTCCACGAGAGCGCCGTCGCCGTATATCTTGACGGTTTTAAGGGCGCTGGGAACATAATAAGTTACTCCTTCTTGAATGACGGCATAGCTGTCCACGAACATTTGCTTTCCGAAATATTTGCCCAAAACCTTTTGTTTGGTTACGCCCAAGGTTTCAAGTCGGTAACAGCCGCTGAAAGCGTTGTCGCCTATTTGGACAATTTGGGGAGAATCGAAAGTTCTTAACTCAAAACAATTGACGAAAGCGTATTTGCCCACGCTTTCCACATTGTTTTGAACAAAGTTTATCACCGATTTTTTGCAATCGTAGAAAGCGTATTCCTTTATCCTCTTCAAGTTTTGCCCCAAAGTCAAGGCGCCCAGCTGATTAAGGCCGTAAAAAGCGTAAGCGCCGATTTCTTCAATATCCGAGGGCAAGTTGACGGTATTGAGCGCGCTCATGCCGTAAAGCATATAATCGGCAAGGACAACGCCGGAAGATATATTGACGGTAGTCAAGCTTAAAGGAATATAATAAGTCTTATTCAATACCGTAACCGAATAAGAGCCTTCGTAAGGCAACACGCCGAACAGCTTGTGCAAGACGGCGCCGCCTTTGGCTTGAACGGTATGCAGGGACAAACAGCCGCTTAGGGCGTTATCCGCTACCGCGGCGCCCGCAGGGAAGGCTATGGAAAGCAAGGAAACGCATTGAGCGAAAGCGTATTTGCCCACTCTTTCCAAGCTTTGCGGCAAGGGAACGCCGCTTATATTCAAACACCCGTAAAAAGCGTAGTCGCCTATTTCTTTCAAATGGGCGGGCAAAGTTACGGTTTTTACCGAAGAAGCGTTGCGCAAAAAGTCCGCGCATATTTTATCGCTGTTTACTACGATATTTTCAAGCGCGGAAGGCAAATAATACGTATCGCCCGCCTGCTCGGCCTGATAGCCGCCTTCGTAATAATTTTTGCCGAAATAGGCGCCCAAAACCTTGCTTGCGGGAAGCGTCAATTCCGACAAGGCGCTTAACCCGCTCAAAGCGTTTAGGCCTATTTCTCTTACGCTGTTGGGAATTATAACCGAAGTTATCGAAACGCAGGAAGCGAAAGCGTAATCGACTATTCTTACCGAACCGTCAAGCACAATGATTCTTCTAAGCGCTTGCGGCAAATAATAGGTTGCGCCGTTTTGGGAAGCGGGATAAGAGGAATTATACTGCTGCTCGCCGAACAGCTTGCCGATTTCGTAATACCCCGAAGTATGCACGGTGGCGATATTATAACAATTGGCGAACGCTTGCTCTCCTATCGCCGCGATGCTTAAAGGCAAAACAAGCTCGGTTATTTCGGTTTTATCCATAAACGCTTGCGGCGAAATGCCCGCCGTGCCCTCTCTTATTTGCAGCACGCCGCTTGAAGAGCCAATAAGCTTATACGCCACTTTGCCGATATAGACGATTTCGTTATTGATGTCTTGTGTCAAATCCATATACCAAGCGGTATCTTCAAACACATTTTTGCCTATATAGGTAAGGGTTTCCTCAAATTCAATAACCATTTCTTCCAAGCCGTAACAGCCCTCGAAAGCGCCGTCCTCGATTATGGCCACGCTTGCGGGGATAACCACGGCGGCAAGGGAGGAATTGTTTTTGAATGCGTATTTGCCTATGGCGCAGGCGTTTGAAAGATTTATGGCTTGCAAAGAAACAAAATCGGCGAAAGCGTAATCATTAACGCTTGCGGCGGCCTTGGAAACCGTAACTTCGGTCAAACTTTGGGGAATGTAATAAATCTCTCCGCCGAAATCTATTTGATAGCTGTCCTCAAAGAATTGCCGTCCGAAGACTTTCCCCGAAAAACCGTCGGCGCAAAGCGTGATTTTTTCAAGCGCCAAGCATCCCGAAAAAGCGCCGTCGCCTATTTCCACGACATTGGCGGCATTGAAAGCGGTCAGCTTTTTGTTGTTCAAAAACGCCCCCTCTCCCACGCTTAAGGGGTTTTCCATGTCGGGGATATCGTATTCGGTGTTAACCATATCGGCAAAAGCGTAATCGCCTATGCGCCTTATTTGACTGCCCCATTCCACTACAAAATCGGTTATGCTTTGACAATTTATGAAAGCGTAATCTCCAATTTCTTTTATGGACGCGGGCAAAACAAAAATATCTTGGGTGTCATGGGCGGACTTTAAGCTTAAGCAATGGGCAAAGGCAAAAGCGTTAATTACCGAAACGCCGTCGATATTTACAACCCTTTGCAAACTGTGGCATTCTTCAAAAGCGCTTGCGCCGATTTCCGTAATCCCATATGGCAAAACTGCCTTTTCCATGCTCTTACAATTGTAAAAAGCGTAATCAATGACTTTATCCGCTTTATCGGACAAATAAACGGTTTTTAAGGCTTTGGGAACGCCGTAAAAAAGGTTTTCAAACTCGATTTTGTCAAATTCGGCGGTTTCGCCGTTATCACCAAACAGTTCAAACAAGCGCGCCATGGGAGGCAAAGTAAGCGTTTGAAGGGCGGCGCAGCCGTAGAAGGCCTCTTTGCCCGCGTATTCCACATTGGGCGCCACAAAGGATTCAAGAGAACAGCAGCCGTAAAAAGCCCTTTCGCCGATTGAAACAAGGTTGTTTAAGGACACAAACGCAAACTCAACTTCTTCCAGCCCCTGGAAAGCGGATTTTTCTATTTGCTCCAGCGCGTTGCCGTCGGGAAGGCGGAATCTGGTCAAAGCCGAATTGACAAAGGCTTGCTCGCCTATGGTTTTGACTTGTGCGGGCAATACCATTTCGCTTACGGCGCTGCCGTAAAAAGCGCTTGCGCCGATGGAACGCAACCGGGAATTGTTGTCAAACATCACGACCGCAAGGCTGGAGCAGCCGTAAAAGGCGCCGTCGCCTATGCTTGTAACGGCGGCGGGGATAAGCATGTTCGATATGGCGGTATTATAAAAAGCCTCGTCGCCGATAACGGACAGCGAGCTTTCTCCCGTAAACTGCACGCTTTGCAGATTAATGCAATTCTTAAAGGCGGCTTTGTTCAAAACTTTGACCGAAGACGGAATGACCGCCGACACCAAATTGTTTTGGCTCTCAAAGGCGGAAGGGGCTATTTCCACGGTGCCTTCCCTTACCGTCAAGATATAATCTTCGGGAAGGATGCCGTTATATCCCAATAAGGTGTTGCCCACATAAACCAATCCCATTTGGCTGGTTTGCCACAGCGTGCCATAGAAGGCCTGATGCCCCGTTTGGCAGGATTGGCTGAGCATATTTATGGTCGCAAGCCGCGAGCAGCCGTAAAAAGCTCTGTCCCCGATATAATTCAAGCTTTGCGGCAAGGTAATTTCGGTCAAGGATTCGCAGCCGCTGAAAGCGTCGTTTTCGATAACCTCAAGGCCGCTGCCGCTTATGTTGAGTACGGACAGCTTATCCGCCCCCTCAAAGGCATATGCGCCTACCGCCGCGACGCTTGAAGGTATATTTACCCGTTCAATTTGCGTTCCTTGATAATTGCCTTCTTTAATCGTTTGACTGCCTTGGGCGATATTGAGCTTTTTCAAGGAATAAGGAATGTAATAAGTTCCGTCCTGCCTAGCCAATCCATAGCAGTCATCGCTTGGCGTATCGGAAAACAGCGGCGCGAAATCGACACTGCCGTTAACGGTCAATTCCTCAAGCTTGACGCAGCCCGCAAAAACGCCCTTGCCTATTTGGGCGGCCGTAGCGGGAAGATTTATGGCGGTCAAGTTTTGACAATCTTCAAAGGCGTAATCCCCTATTTTTTGAAGCTGACTGCCCGTAATTATATTGACCACGCTCAATTGCGCCATGCCCTTAAAGGCGGCTTGGCCTATTTCGGTAACCGTAGCCGAAATAATCACCCTTTTAACCATATCAAGGTTTTGGCAAGCAAACGCGGTTATGGCGGTTGAGCCGTCTATGAAGCGCACGGTCTCCAGCGTTTGCGGAACATCCCCCAGCAAGTACTCAACGGAAACCATGCCCGTATAGGCCAGCTCTTGCAGCGCCTCAGTCCCCCAAAGCGCGTATTCGCCTATTTCGGCGACCGTGTAAGGTATGTGTATGGAGGTCAGCGCCTTGCAGTTCATAAAGGCGCCCTCGCCTATCTGCCAAAGGGAACTGCCCCCCGCCATATTCACGGTTTCAAGCTCTTTACACTCTGCAAAGGCGTATTCTTCGATACGGGTTACGCTTAAAGGCAAATTGATGGTTCTTACATCGGAATTATAGAAAGCATAAGCGCTTACGGCGGCGGCGCCGTCGGGTATATTCACAATGCCGCCGTCGCCATCTTTATAGGAATAAACGATATTTCCTATGCATATGACGCCTTGGGGCTGATTGTCATACCATTTTGTGTTATGGAAAGCGCCATGTCCCACAGAATAAAGGTTGTCGGCCAGCCCAAAGCTCAAAAACTCCAAATTCTCGGCGTTTTTGAAAGCGTTCTTTTCTATGCTCCTTACGGTGGATGCGAAATAGGCTTGAGTAACGCTTGCGGCGTTCTCAAAGGCGGCTTCTTGGATTATGTTATTGCCCGCCGCTATGCGCAAGGTATTCAAAGTATGGGGGATATCGCCGCCGAAAATATCGGCGAGCTTATCTCCCGTAACTGACATATCGGTTATGTTAGAGCACCCTTCAAAAGCGTTGTTTTTAATGACGGTTATATTGGGCGCAAGGAAGCGGGTTATGCTTTGGCATCCTCTGAAAGCGGCGTAGCCGACGGCGGTCAACTGATCGAACTCTCCCCATTCAAAGACGGTGGAGGAAAGGTTTTCAAAAGCTTGGTCGCCTATGTAAACAAGCCTGCTCCCTTGCTCAAATATTATCTTTGAAATCAAGCTGTCCTTGAAAGCCGCGCTTTCTATTCTCAAAACATGTTCGGGAATGACAAGCTCGGTTATCTTGGTGTTGGAGAAAGCGCTGTTTATAACGGTAATCCCTTGGGGAATGACAACATCCACGCTTTCGGTGTAAGAAAACGCCTCTTCCCCGATAAAGCCAAGGGCGCTGCCTTGGGCAAGGGCGACAGTCAAACCGCCGCAGCCGTAAAAAGCCTTTTTGCCGATATTCGATACCGACAAAGGTATTTCCAGCGTGCCGCTCAAAGCTTGAACATTCATAAAGGCGCCTTCTTCGATATCGGTCAAATTCTCGGCCATGCTCATATCCAAAACGGCAAGCGAAGCAATGTCGGCGAAAGCGTATTTATCTATTATCTCAAGGTTTGAGGGCAATTCAAGGCTTGCAAGCGAAGTTTGCGCGAAGGCGTACCGCCCTATTCTCTTCAAAGCGGAATCTTGGGCAAAAACCACAAATTCCAGCGAAGAGCAGTTTCGGAAGGCGTAATCCCCTATGACCTTTAAGGAAGACGGAAGGATAATCCCTTTAAGGTTGGGCAGGTTTTCAAACGCCGCGGGGGATATGGCCAAGACGCCCTCTTTTATGGTTATCACGGTATCCGCCTGCATTTGCCCTTTATGGGAATAAGCGATGTTGTTCAGATATACCACCCCGTCCTCGCTTTGGTCCATGCCGCTGTTGTACCACAGCGTATCGTAAAAAGCGCGCTCCCCTATGTATTCGGCGATATCGCCCGCCATTTCTATGCGGGCAAGGGAAAGACAGCCGTTGAAAGCGTAAGCGCCGATGCGGGACACATTTTGGGGGATATAAATATAATCCAAAGCCGCGCAGTACTTGAAAGCTTCATCGCCTATGCCCAGCAATCCTTGGGGCAGATTTACGGACATTAAGGAAAGGCAATTATAAAAAGCCCTGTCAAAAATATATTCCGCGCCCTCGCCCGTAAAAATCACCGTTTCCAAATTGGAGCAAAAAGCGAAAGCGCCGTTTTGTATGGCAACAAGGGCAGAAGGCAGCTCCACATTGACAAGGCTTTGACACCCGTAAAAAGCCTCTTCGCTTATCAGCGTGATTTGACTGCCCTCCAAGCTTACCGAAGTCAAGCCGCTTTGTCTGAACGCGGCTTTGCCTATGCTTTCAACGTTGGAAGGCAATTGTATATCTTTAAGGTTTACGCATAAATAGAAAGCGTAATCCCCGATTGTTTCAAGGTTTGATTTTTCGTCAAACTCCACCTTTTTTAAGGAAGAGCGATAGACATAATCGTTAAGGCCGACGTCAAAATATCTGGTTCCCGCAAAGGCGTAAGCGCCGATGGAGGCCAAATTCCGAGGCAAAGAGATTTGCTCAAGAGAGGAGCAGGCGTAAAAAGCCTGGTCCTCAATGCTTACAAGGGCGCTACCCGCTTCAAACACGATATTTATTAAATCCAAGCAACCTTTGAAAGCCCCCTTGCCTATTGCGCGGATATTTTTATTGATTACCGCTTCCTTTAATCCTTGGGCGTTCTCAAAGGCGTAAGGCGCTATCATGGTAACCGCTTTGCCGTTATACGTATCGGGGACATACAATACCTCCCCCGTTTGGGCGCCTTGCTTCAAGGCTATGCCATAGGTGTCGTCTTGAAGCAGCGTAAACACAAACTTTTCAATGTCCGTGGGGGCGGAATAAATTCGGGAAGCGTATTCTTGGTACGCTTGCTTATAGTCCTCGATATAAGCGAAAGGAGCGAAAAGCTTCAAATAATCGGACATGTTGTCAAACGCCCCGTTGCCTTTGACGGGGGGTATATTGGACATAAATATGATATCCTTTACCGACAAGCAATCCTTAAAAGCGTAAGCGGGCAATAAGCTGGCCAGCTTGGATATCCTTACCCTTGAAAGCGCTTGGGGTAGATAATAAACGGCGCCGTTTTGGTTTACGGCATAGCTGTTTTCGTAATAAGCGCTGCCGAATACCGTTCCCGCCAAGGTGTTGCCGGGCAAGGACAGCTCTTCAAGGTTGTACGCTCCGTTGAAAGCCGAAGGGCCGATAAACTCAATGCTTTCGGCGTGCAAATATTTGATTCCGCCGCAATTGAAAAAGGCAAAACTGCCGATATGGGCAAGGCTGTCAAATTTTTGATAGCTAAATTCGGCCTGCTTGCAATCATAGAAAGCGTAAGCGCCGATATATTCGATATGGGCGGGAAGATTGACTTCGTTAAGCGCAAAGCAGCGATAAAAGGCATAATCTTCTATGCGGCTGACCGCTTGGAAAGAAATATCGGTTAAAGAAACGCAATCGCTGAAAGCGCTGTTTTTAACCGCATTCACCCCTTGGGGAAGATATATTTCTTTAAGGGCCCAGTTATTTGCGAAAGCGTAGCTCCCTATGTCGGTCAATTGACTGTCGGGAGAAATTTCAATTGAAAGAAGGCTTTGGCAATTTTCAAAGGCGCCGTCCCCTATAACCGCGACCGTGTCGGGCAAAATAATTCTTTCTATCCCCGCGCAGTTGCGGAAAGCGTATCCGCCTATTTCCCATATCCCCTCCAAGCTCACCCGCTTGACTTTGTCGACGTTTTCAAGGAAATTGCAGGATATCCTGCCCCCGCCGAAGTTAATTTCGGTCAGCGAAGAAGGCAAATAATAAAGGACGCCTTGTTGCTCCACGGCATAGCTTCCGCCATAGCTTTGGCTGCCGAACAGCTGCCCCAACGTGGCGGAATGGTAATTTTGGGCGTCGTTGTTGTATACGGTGATTGTCCTCAAGCCGCCGCAACCCGATAAAATCCCTTGAAGATTGTCAAGGTTGAGCATGGGCGGCAATGTGATTACGGTTAAGGAGTAACAATTGATAAAAGCGTCCTGCCCTATTTCCCTGAGCTGGCTGTCTTGACCGATAATAACCGAACTTAAACTGCCGTTATCGGCGAAAACCATGTCTCCCAACGCCACCAGCCTGTCGGGCAAATCCACATTGGTCAAGCTTTGACAATCGGCAAAAGCGCCGCTTGCCAAAATCAATTCGCCCTCAGAAGCCGGTCTGAATTGCACGGTGGCCAATTGAGCGCAGCCGTAAAAAGCGTTTTCGCCCACCATCAGAACCGCTTGGGGAAAGTCAAAGCTTCTTAAACCGCTCAGCGCGAAAGCCTCTTTGCCTATATATCTCAGCGCCGCTCCCGCTTGATGGGCGATAGCGTACAAACTGCCGTTGCCGTAAAAAGCCCTTTCTCCTATGGACAACAGCGTGGACGGAAGCGTCAAGGCGGCGTTTTTGCCAAGATTCACGCAGCCGCTGAAAGCGCCTTGAGCTATGTATTCTATACCTTCGGCAAACTCAACTTCCTCAAGCGAAGTCAAATTCATGAAAGCGTAAGCTCTCACCGTCCTTTCAATATTTTCCCCGCCGCTTAAAAACACGATTTTCTTAAGGGATTGAGGAACATAATAATCGGTAACGAACTCCACGCTTATTTCCAATAAATCGGCGATATCCGCTTCCTTGGGAGCGTAAAAAGTTTCTCCCAAAGGCGTTACGTATCTGTATATTTCCTGCGATATTTCCGTTCGGGTAAGCGGCAGCGAGAAGATATAGTTTCCGTCGTCGTCTGTTTCATAATAGTCTTGGTAGGCGGCGTCGTGCCCCAAAACGCTCAAAGCCAACCTGTCCACGGCTTCCCCTTGGGAGTCCACGGAATTATTGACAAAAATTCTATAAGCAAGGGGGTATTCCCCGTAAAGGTTAAGTTTTTGGTCAAACTTGACGTTGACGACAAAGGCGTCATTGTCGCTTTCCACGATTTCCACGACAAACGATTGGGTGTCCAGCTTCATTTGGGTGGCCTTGTAAGAGCCGTTGAAGCTTCCCACGCCGAACAAATCGCCCAAGGTGTGGTCGCCGTAAAGGCTGATTACGGCTATTTGCTCGCATCCGTAAAAGACGTTTGGGCCCAAGGTTTGTAAGCTTTGCGGCAAAGATACATTTGTCAGCGACGAACAGTTTTCAAAAGCCCTGTCGCCTATTTCCGCCACCCCTTCCGAAATTACCGCGGTTTTGATTCCCCTGCATTCGGAAAAAGCTCCCTCATGCACGGTAATTACCGTTTGGGGAATATTTACGCTTGCGATATTCTCAATTCTTGAAAAAGCGTAAGGGGCTATGGCTTTTACGCCTTGGCGGAAAACAAGGTTTATGCCTTGCGTGAGCAAACCCTTGTATCCCAAAGCGATATCGCCCAAATAAACCACGCCGTCCGCCCCCGAAGAATACCAATCGGTATTGAGAAAAGCCTCTTTGCCCACGAACTCAAGGTTTTCGCTGCTTAACAATTCTACTGTAAGCAGTCTGTGCGCCGTCCTGAAGGCGTCGTTGCCTATGCGTTTAAGCCCTTGGGGCAAGGTAATGTGAGTAAATGTGGTTCTGCCATAGAAAGCGCCGTCCCCTATGGTTTCCAGCAAGCTGTTTTGGCCCAAGCTCAAAACGCCGGGTTTCATTAAATTATTGGGATCGCCGTTTTGGGCGGCAAAGGCGTATTTTCCGATATTCTTTACGGTAGACGGCAAATAGATGTTATGCACGCCCACGCAGTTATTCAGCGTATTGTCAACGATATTTTCAACGCCGTTTCTGAACCTTATGGTTTTTAAGGCAAGAGGCAGGCGCGCTCTGGTGTTTATCATTACGAGATTGTTTTTGTCGTCATAAACAAAATTCCCGTGAATGTCCCTTTGCGGAGCGATTTGCGACACTTCGTAGCTTTCGGGGAAAGACTCTTCGCCGAAATAGTCCACAATGGGGATATTGCCTATAATGGTTAAATCAGTAAGGTTGGCGCAGCCCGCGAAAGCCCCCTGTCCTATGGACATAATATTGGGGGCGTTGAAATTGTTGAAGCCCAAGCAGTTTAGGAAAGCGAACTTGCCCACGCTTTCCAAGGAATTCAACTCCCCGAGCAACAGCAAAGTATACGCCAGGTCGGAAAAAGCGTAGTCGCCTATGGTAACAATTTTTGAGGAAATATTTATTTCGGCGATTTCGTCGCTTTGAGCAAAAGCGTAATCGCCTATGCGCCAAAGATTGTTTTCCGAGGGCATATCCAAGAAAATCAAAGAAGAACAGCCGTAAAAAGCGTAATCGCCTATCTCTTCAATGTTTTCGGCTATGGCGATTGAGGTCAAAGCGGTATTCTGATAAAAGGCGAAATCGCCTATTTTGGTAAGCTTGTTGTATTCGTCAAAGGTAATTTGGCTTAAATTTTGACAACCGTAAAAAGCTTCAATGCCTATTTCCGCGATTCCCACGGGCAGCCGTATGCTTTTTATGGGTGTGTTTTTAAAAGCGCCCCGAGCGATTGCGGTAACCAATTTGCCTTGATATGAATTGGGCAAAATTATGTCTTCGGGCAAAGCCGCCCCTTCGGCGCAGGATATGGAATATGTGCCGTCATCAAGGGCGGTGAACTCAAACAAGTCGGCGCTTGTGGCTTCGTCGTCGTTTATCCTCACCCAAAAAGCGTAGACGCTGATATCGTCATATAAAGGTATGTTGGCGGCGGGCTGTTTGTAGTCGTCGGAAAAATACCAGCCGTTAAAGATATATCCTTCCTTAATCTGTTCCTGGGGCAAAGACAATTGCTGTCCGTACGACAAAACCCTTGTTTGGTCGGTAGATTCATCCGCCCCGATATAGTTTACCGTAATGGTCTTTGGGGTATAAACGGCGTTTACCACCATATTTTGTTTAATGGCGGAAAAGTCGTCCTTGTCCCAAACGCCCACAAAACCGATTTTGTCGGGCACGGCGGGGATATCGTCAAGGCTTGAGCCGTAATTTACCTTCCTTATGATATCGTCGTTGCCTTGGGATTTGAAAACGACGGTAAACTCAATGGGAGTATAGATGGGATATATTATGGTATCCACCGTAAGGTCGGTAAAATCCGTCCTTTCCCATACCGCGGTATAGCCTTCCCTTTGGGGTATTTGGGGCAAGGTGGAGGGGTTTTGCCCTATGGTAATTTCTCTGCGCCCCACTATTAAATTGTCCACTTTGAAAGTTAAGGTCAAAAAATTCTTTGTGTAAACGGCAGTAATTGTGGTGTCTTTGAAAAATTCGGAGAAATCGTCATGGTTCCAGCTTCCCAGATATCCTTTTTTTTGGGGAACATCAGGAATTTCCTCCAAGCCGCTGCCGTATTCGAGTATGTATTCTCTGTGGATTTCGCCGTCCACAGTAAAGGTAACCTTTACCAAATCGGCTCTATCGGCGCAAGCGACAAACATTACGCTTAATATCAACAGCAGCGCGGCAAGCAGGCAAAACCTCTTAAAGCGACTCATAGAAACTCCTTAGACAAACCACATAAATATACATATAAAAGTATACATTATAAAAAATAAATATGCAATAGGAAAAACCGCCGAAAAAAATTAGCAAAAGCGGCAATGTCGCTCTGAATCAGCGGCTGATTGGGGGCGAAAATTTGTTAATAATTAAGATGCGTTTGTTTGTTGGGGATAAAACATCCCCAAGACAACAATGTCTTTGCCTTTGCCGCAACTGCCCATAAAAGAAGAGCATTTGGAAAGTATATTCGTTAAGACTATCAATAAGCTCATATCAAACCGTGAGGAGATATTGAGCGCCGTGAAATCGTCGGTAAAAGAGGCCATAGTAGAGCTGGACTACAAGCAGGACGATGATAATCTGATCAAGATAGATAAAGAAATAGAGCTGCTGCAGAACGAGATATATAACCTTAGCGTAAAACGCAGGACAAAGGCAATCGACGCTGAAATGTATAACTCCGAGAGCCAAAAAGCCATAAGTCGCATTGATGAGTTATTCGCTCAAAGAGACAAATTGGTCGAGCTCAACACCGCGGTGTCGCTCGCAAAGGTAAAGGGCGAAATAGTGGAAAGGTTTCTAACTGAGCAAACTCAACTGGAGAAATTCGATAGAGATGTATTTGAAAAACTCGTGGAAAAGGTAATAATCAAGGGCAAAGACAACATAATGTTTGAGTTCAAAGACGGGACAAGCCTCAAGGCGGAAATCGAATTATAACCTTATAAACGAAAAGTCAGTGAACGAAAAGTAAGAAAGGGCAGTTCAAACCCACAAAAATTCATTTTTGCTTGCGTCAGGGAAGAACAAAAAATCTGGTTCTTAGAGTTAAGTATTTGTTGAAACACGCGGAATTATCATCTTGTGTAAGAAAATATCAAAAAAGTTATTGCTAATTTGAACAATAAAAAGTATAAAACCATGCATTCCGATAGTGTAACAGTATTGTCTGCAATTTTAAGTATTGCTTTTACGAAATACATTTAAGGAAAAGATTTGCATTTGAATGGGCGTTGTATTATAATTTTTTATAGAGGTTAAATAAGCTATTAAATTCTGTGCGCCAACAAAAGAAAACCATTTTTTATAGGATTAGTTAGGTGAAAACGGTAAAAGTCGAAAGGCGACGCCTCAATTCCGAGCTAAGAAACATCTTTAAACACCCTTTTTCCATAATAGAGGCGCCCATCGGATACGGTAAAACCACGGCAATAAAGGATTATGTTGCTTTTGAGGAATGCAATGCCTTCTACATTAACTTTTTATCCGAGAAAAACGTATTACCCTTCTTCTGGAACTCTTTTTGCGAGGTCATTGGCAGAATAGATAATACGAAAGGCAAAAAACTAAAGAGCCTCGGTTTTCCTGATGAGGCGCTCAAGCTCGCAAACATCCTCTCCGTTTTGGAGGATGTGGAATTTCCCAAAAGAACGATATTAATCCTTGACGATTTCCATCTGGTGAAAGAGCCAGATATCAACCTGTTTTTGAAGACGGTTGTCAACTTGCGATTAAGAGACCTTCACATAGTGCTGGTCACGAGAAGCACCGCCAATCTTGACCTTACAGAATTTCTCGCAAAAGGGCTTGTCTACATCTTCCCTCAAAAAAAACTTGCGTTTACCCTTCCCGAAGTAAGAAGATTTTGCAAACTCTACAGACTGTTCCTCTCTGAAGAGCAGATTGAAGAGATTTACGAACTGACGGGCGGCTGGGTTTCCCTCGTTTACCTGATGATAAGGGGAGCCGAGCATGGGCTTGAAATCAAGCGAAACAACGTAATAATCGACAACATAATCGAGACGGCGCTCTTCAATGTCTACGATGAGAAGGTGAAGCGCTTTCTTGTCAGGCTTTCCATAATGGATGTCTTTACGGAAAAGCAGGCGCGCTTTGTGACAGGAGAAGAGCACGCGCCAAACATTATCAAGAGACTGGCGCGTGATAACGCCTTTGTTGTGTACGACCACAAGAGAAACATATACAAGATACACAACATAATGCTGGACTTTCTTCGCTCAAGGTTTACCGATGAGGAGGAAAAAAAGGCTCTCTACAGAAGGCTGGGACAGTGGTTTCTTTCTCAAAAAGAATATCTCCAAGCGTATTCCAACCTGTTTTTAGGGGGAGATACCGAAACCATTTTGGGCTTGTTTGAGGACGACAGCCTGCCGGACTTTGATGATATCGGCTTTTCTATGGCGGAAGAGCTGTTTTCCGGCGCGCCAAAGCAGCTTTTATTCAGATATCCCTTTGCTTATTTAAAATATATCGGCTTTCTGCTGCGGAGCGGCGACCCCGAAAAGGCCTCAAGAGGGGTTGAGCTGCTTGAGGAAGCCTATGCTCACTTTTCAAGCGATGATTCGCTGGATCCCGAATACAGGGATCTCATTCTCGCGGAAATCTGCGTTAACAGAGTGTTTATTGGTTTTAATGACGTCGAGCAGATGGTGTTCCACACTGCCGAGGCTGCAAAGCTGCTAAAAGGCAGGCAGTCCAAGATAATGCGGCGGGAAGGCGAGTATACCTTCGGCTGCCCCCATTTTCTCTATACATATTATATGGAACCCGGTACACTCAAGCGGACTGCGGATTACGGCGCCAGGGAATTCCCCTTATTTTCCGAAATCGCCAACGGCATCGGCACCGGCAGCGATTATCTCATTCAGGCTGAATACGCTCTAGAAACCGGCGACTATGAGGGAGCCGAGCTCAACGCCAAAAAGGCCATAATTAAGGCGAGGATGCAAAACCAAAACTGCATATCAATAAACGCCAATTTTGTACTCCTGCGCCTCTACGTCTTTCAAGGCAAGGTGGAGCATATGCACGAGGTGATGAGGAGATTAAGAGATGATGTGGAGAGGGAAGACAATCCCCTGCGCAACATGACGCTTGAGATAATAACCGGCTATATTCACGCAATACTTGGAAATGCCGACGACATCCCCAAATGGTTGAGAGAGGGTACGATGTCAGACGCATGCTGGCTGTTTGAAGGCATTTATTTCAATTATATAGTGCACGGGAAAGCCGTTTTGCTTACGAGGAAATACCTTGAGCTGGAAATGCTGTCGGAGACGCTGCCGCAGTATTTTTCCGTATTCAAAAACAGGATGGGCTTCATACACAGCAGGATTTTGAGGGCAATCTCGAGGTATCATATGTACGAAAAGGAAGCCGCGATAAGCGAGCTGAAAGAGCTTATGGAGGAGACTAAATCCGACAAAATCATCTTGATATACGCCGAGTATGCTCCTCAGATTACGGAGATGGTTAAGTCAATCTGCCGCTCAAGCAGCGAGCCCTATTTTACCGAAATTCTAAATGCTTGCCAGAATTTCAAAGAAAGCCTAAAGCTTTTCAACGAGGACATAGTTTCGCTTTCCAAGCGGGAGTGCGAGATACTAAGTCTTGCCAGGGAGGGTTACACGAGGAGCGAGATTGCCCAAAGGCTGTTTCTTGCCCCCGGCACCGTTCAGAACCATCTGCACAACATCTATTTAAAGCTTGAGGCAAAAGGCAAGACCGAAGCCATAAGAAAAGCCGAGCTGTTGAAATTAATATAATAAACCTATTTTTCATAGTTATCAAGGATATAGTTTAATCAAAAATATACCAAACGGTATATGGAAAATTGTTGTACAATCCCCTAAAATAATATGGATAGGGGATTGTTTTTTGTATAAGTGACAAAATACCTTTTTTGAAAACATAACTTAAAACGCGCTCCAATGTCAAAGGGTATATAAAGATTTTATGATAAATTATTAAGGAGGATAGTATGAAAAGAAAAATTTTATTATTGATTACAATCGTTTCTATGTTGTTATTTACGGTATCATGTAAAGACGAAAAAACCCTCACTCTAGAAGTTCCCCAAAGCGTACAGGCGGCTTATTTGACTGAATTCGAACTTCCTGTTATTTATGCGTCGGATAATAAAGGAGAAAAATATTTAAGTGTGATATCTGTTAAAGACAGCGAAGGACGGGTTGTGGAAACTGAAAACGGCAAGTTCTTAATAGAGGACCTAAACGGCTACACTGTAACATATACCGTAACGGTTGAAGAAATTACATTAACTAAGGTTATGAAAATTGTTGTAGTTGACGAGACGGCGCCTGTAATTACTTATACGGGAGAGGAAGAATATTTTCACAACGCCCTAAAAGAACCTGTTTGGCAGATTCCCATTGACCTGATTTCGGTAACGGACGATGTTACAGAGCAGCCGATTGTTACATATTCCGTTAAGCTTGGCGAAAAAGAGATTTCAGTATCCGATGGCGCGTTTTTAATTGAGCAAGAAGGGCTTTACGAAGTAACGATAAAGGCAGAAGATGAATACGGCAACATCTCAACAAAGACATTTACGGTGGTGGGATATTTTCGTGAAGACGAGGTGGTAGCTGATTTCGAGTACGATTTTGACCTTGATATATTGGAACACGAAACAGATCCCGACGCTTTTTCTATTGTGGAAAAGGACGGCAATAAAGTGCTTAAGGTGATTAATCCTAGAAAGTTTTTTATATACACCCACGAATTTGACGTCCATAAGCAAATATCAATGGATATCAGTTTTGAAGGATTAGATATTGAGGAATTCTCTATAACCGGAATCGAGTTAGATGGTAGTACGTATTATCCTTTTAAAGAATTTTATGAGGGAGGTTATGAACATATTACATTCGGGGCAGGCGACTACCTTACAAATAAATACAAAGGACTGAAAATAGAGGTTTATTTCAGCAATGAAAATGTAACAATGTACATAGATAACATAAAAATTACTGACCGGCCTAAAGACATTATTTTAAAAACCAATGTTTATAATTATTTCCGCACAACAGATGACGAAAAGACAATTGATGTTAAGGAATTAGCTTGTATTGGTTACAGCGAGCCCGGCTATTTCATACACTTATCAGACGAGGTGGAGTATACCGTATATGAAG
>FZPS01000187.1_pt89 | contig 19549 bp, 20 predicted proteins | sample 1817821 | NCBI WGS metagenome assembly FZPS01 (sample SAMEA104158645, study PRJEB21678) | metagenome | place: Germany | collected 2015-04-21
TATTCTGCTTGGGAAAGAGGAACAAATGAGAACTTTAATAAGTTATTGCGGGAGTTCATACCGAAAGGTAAATCTCTTCATGGCTTTACAAACGAGCAAATTATAGAGGCCTCTCAAAGGATCAATCGACGTATTCGAGAAGTAAATGATTACCACTCAGCAAAAGAAATATTTGAAAAAGTCGTATAACAAAAAAATTTCTCCCCCTCGGGGGAGAAAGAACCTAAAACATTAAGACCTAAAGAGCAAGAATCTATCATGCAAATAATCTTGCACTTAACTTTACAACTAAGGGGTAGTTTTTATTTACTCAAACATCCATGATATGATTGAATAAGCAAGATATTCATTGTATGATTAATAGATATTTAAGGAGTAATTTATTAATAATTTAGAACTTTATTTGAAAGGAATTTTTAGTCATGTACTGGATTTATCAGATCTTAAAGAATCGCACATTCCTAGTGCTATTATTTATCATAAACTTTTTAGGTACAATCTACGGTTATATCTGGTATGAAAATCAACTTTTGCGAACGCCAAAGATTTTTTTGATTTTTGTTCCTGATAGCCCGACAGCGAGTCTGTTTTTTACGATATTTTTAGGCTTCTACATATTTGGTCGACATGTACCATATATTGAGGCACTTGCAATGGTTACATTATTTAAGTATGGGATTTGGGCGGTAGTAATGAACATACTGACATTACTAATGGACGGATCACTTTCACCACAAGGGTATATGTTAATTGCCTCTCACGGAGCAATGGCAATTCAAGGTTTACTCTATGCACCATATTATCAATTTAAGTTAAGACATTTAGTCGTTGCAGGGCTCTGGACGCTACATAATGATATTATCGACTATGTCTATGCGATGATGCCACATTACGCGAATTTAGATCAATATATGAGTCAAATTGGTTATTTCACATTTTGGTTAAGTATTGCTTCTCTCGGAATTGCATACTTATTAGTTGTAAAAAACAAATTAACATTTAACTACAAGGAAAGCACGAGTTTAAGCATATTCGAATAGGCTATAGCAAAAGGATGGGGAGGCCATTCATATGCTTGAACAATTAACAAATTATCCTCTTTATCAAGCTTTATTATTTAATGTTTCATTTCAAGGCTTGGAATTTATAAATGTTGCCTTAATTATTTTTTCACTTATTTTTGTTTGTCTTAGTTATGTATTATTTAAATTATTTAAAGCGACACATTCAAATAATCAAAAGCATCAATTACAAGACCATGATGATGTAGTTGATTAGTTACTTAAGGAAATTTAATAAAATTTTGCCCTAGACATAGTTTGATGTTTGTCAGACTATGTCTTTTTTTGTACAATGATTTAAATGATCGTTATAATAGAACTTAGATTTGTTTGACAGGTTTAAATATTCAGAAAAGAGAGAGAGGATAAGTTATGGCTAAGTCAATTGAAACTGATCTTCGTTTACTTCAGAAAAGAGTAGATCAATACATATCACAATTTAAGGAAGGCTATTTTAGTCCGCTTGCGATGATCGCAAGATTTTCTGAAGAAGTTGGAGAGCTTGCACGTGAAGTTAACCATGTTTACGGTGAAAAACCAAAGAAGGATACAGAAGATGACAATTCAATTGAAAATGAACTTGGAGATTTAATGTTTGTTATGCTCACATTTGCAAATTCATTAAATATCGATATAGCTGAGGCATTTCATCAATCAATGACAAAGATTGAATCTCGAGATAAAAATCGATGGACTAAAATTGAGAAGGTGTGTGAAGAAAATGAGTCGAATTAATATTGTTGTAGCAGGTGCAAGCGGTAAAATGGGCAGTGAAGCACTTAGAATGATTGAAAAAGATCCAACATTGCATTTAGTTGGTTGTGTAGATTTAAGATATAATGGACAAAGAGTAAGTGAGATTGATGGCTTGCCTAAATTAGATGCTAAATTTTATAACGATATTAACCAATGTTTTAAAGAAGTTAAAGCAGATGTGCTTATCGATTTAACAAGTCCCAAAGTTGGTTATAAACATACTAAAGCAGCTTTATTACATGGTGTTCGTCCTGTTGTTGGGACAACTGGTTTTACAACTGAACAATTAGAAGAACTAACTGAGCTTGCAAAAGAAAAACAAATCGGTGGAATTATTGCCCCGAACTTCGCCATGGGTGCTGTCTTAATGATGCAATTCTCTAAAATGGCAGCGAAATTTTTCCCGGATGTTGAAATTATCGAGAAACATCATGATCAAAAGGTAGATGCACCATCAGGAACGGCAATTAAAACTGCTGAACTGATCCAAGAAACACGACAAAGCAAGCAACAAGGTCGCTCTGATGAAGAAGAGATCATTGAAGGAGCAAGAGGTGCTGACTATGATGGTATGAAGATTCATAGTGTCCGCTTACCTGGTCTCATCGCACATCAAGAAGTCATCTTTGCAGGCCCTGGTGAGACCCTGACGATTAAGCATGATTCCTATCATCGCGAGTCATTTATGTCAGGAATTCGCTTTGCAATTGATCAAGTTGTAAATTTAACTGAATTAATTTATGGATTAGAACATTTAATGTTAGACTAATGGATGGATGAATGAACTGATAAGGGAGATTAAGAAAATGAAAATTTCATTAATTGCACATGATGAGAAAAAAGAAGCAATGATTCAATTTGCAACTTCTTATCAACACATTTTAGAAAAACACGATCTATTTGCGACAGGAACTACAGGTAAACGAATCCAAGAAGCAACAGGCTTAAAAGTTCATCGTTTTCAATCAGGACCTCTTGGTGGTGATCAACAAATTGGAGCAAAAATTGCTGAAAATAAAATGGATCTAGTTATCTTCTTTAGAGATCCTTTAACGGCACAACCACATGAACCGGATATTAGTGCATTGATGCGTCTATGTGATGTTTATCAAATTCCACTCGTAACGAACCTTGCTGGTGCCGAAGTGATGATTAGGGCTTTACAGGCTGGATTTTTTAGCTGGCGAGAGTTAGTCCGTGAAGATGACAAATGAGTAAGATTTTGTTTCAACTTGCATTTGAAATGATTGAAACAATTAAGAAAGCAGGTTTTCAAGCTTATGTCGTTGGAGGAGCTGTCAGAGATTATTTATTAAATAAAGAGGTTAATGACATAGATATCGCTAGTTCAGCAATACCAACGCAAATTCAAGAAATATTTGATCAAGTCATACCTGTAGGAATTGAACACGGGACAGTCATTGTACGCTACAAGCATCAATCGTTCGAAGTGACAACATTTAGATCAGAACAAGGCTATTCTGATTACAGACGGCCAGATCGCGTAACTTTTGTCAATTCAATTACAGATGATTTAGCTAGACGTGATTTTACGATCAATGCAATGGCGATGACAGAAGATAGTGTTTTAGTCGATCCATTTGATGGACAAGCTGATTTGACATCTAAAATGATAAAGGCAGTAGGTAATCCCGTTGAACGTTTTACTGAAGATCCATTAAGAATGTTACGTGCGATTCGATTTGTAAGCCAATTGAATTTTAATTTAGATCGAAATACGTGGGAAGAAATAAAAAACAATGCTGCTCTCATTGAAAAATTATCTATTGAACGTATAACAGTAGAAATTGAAAAAATGATTCAAGGGAAAGCATTAAAAAAAGCGATTGATTATTGTTATCAGGCAAGGTTATTTAGTCATTTGCCTATTTTTAAGTCAAAAGAAAATATGATAGATCATATTTTAACCGTAGAGCAACCATTCATTGAATTAATTGATTTATTTGTTTACTTAACAATTATTACTAATGAAGAGATTACAATAAATCAATGGTGTCAGGCTTATAAACTATCAAATAAGGCAAAAAACAGTGGTGAATCATTAAAACATCTCATTCAATTATATCAACACGAGCAGCTTTCACGACAGTTAGTATACCGTTTGCCGAGCGAGTTAGATGATCGTTTTATTTCTTTAATTCAACGCGTGTATCAACATTCTGTCTCGCAAGCCATGATTGATCAAATCAGGAGACAATTACCGATAACTAATCGTCGTGAGATAAAATTGAATGGCCATGACTTACAATTGTTGTACCCTGGAAAACCAAGAGGAGAATGGATAAGAGATTATTTAACTTCAGTTGAAGAACGAATTATTGATGGTCGTTTAGAAAATGATTTTGAAAAAATAAAGGAGTGGATTTTAAAATGTCATCCACCCGTGAACAATTAATTAAATTATTATCACACCATGCAAATACATTTGTTTCAGGACAATGGTTATCTGATCAGCTATCTATATCTCGAACAGCCGTATGGAAACAAATCAAGCAGTTAGTGGAAGATGGCTATCGATTTGAATCTGTTCCAAATAAAGGGTATCGCCTAACATATATCCCTGATAAAGTTAGTAAAAATACAGTTTATTGGGGACTAAAAACAAAATCGATTGGTAAGAAAATTGAGCATTATGATCAAATTGAGTCTACACAAACGTTAGCTATCAAGCGTGCACAGGAAGGCTGTGACGAAGGATTAGTAATCATCGCTGAAAAACAAACGGCTGGAAGAGGTAGACGTGCGCGTCATTGGGATTCAAATCATGACAAAGGGGTTTGGTTAAGTTTGGTCTTAAGACCGGACATTATACCGATCCAGTCACCCCAATTAACTTTATTAACTGCAACTGTTTTATTGGATGTAATTGAAGAAATTACACAATTAAAACCAGAAGTAAAGTGGCCTAATGATATTTTAATTAATGGCAAAAAAGTTGCAGGAATTTTAACACAAGCACAGGCTGAACATGATCAAGTCCATTATGCTGTTATTGGAATAGGCTTAAACGTTAACCAAGAAAAGAACGAGTTAACTGATCCAATTAAGCATTCCGCAACGTCATTAAAAATTGAAACAAGTAAATCCTATTCAAAGCAACTGGTGATTCAAACGATATTAAATCGTTTTGAAGAAGTCTATTTTAACTATCTTAAAGATGGTTTTAAATCAATTAAAACGAAATGGCTTAAATCTGCTTATCGTTTAGGTGAACGCTTAGAATATAGTATTAATGATGAAGTAAAATCAGGTGTGTTTATTGATTTGAGTGATGATGGCTGTTTAATTATTGAAAATGATGATCGAATGCAAGAAAAGCTTTACACAGCTAAAATCCATTGGTTTTAGAGGAGGAGCTTAATAATGAAAACTCAATTTGAATTTTTAAAAATGAAACAAGCAAATGATAAAATTACGATGATCACCGCTTATGATTATCCATCAGCAAAACTAAGTGAAAAAGCTAATATCGATATGATCCTAGTTGGTGACTCTGTTGGGATGGTTGTTCTTGGATACGATTCAACTGTTAATGTAACGTTAGATGATATGATTCATCATGGTAAAGCAGTTAGAAGAGGTGCACCAAACACATTTATCGTTGTTGATATGCCATTTATGACTTATCATGTTTCAATCGAAGATACATTAAAAAATGCAAAGAGATTATTTCAGGAGACTAACGCTCAGGCCTTAAAAGTAGAAGGCGGTTCTGAATCGGTTATAGCTGTTATAGAGAAATTAACAGAAGCAGGTATTCCTGTTGTTGCTCATATTGGCCTTACACCACAATTAGTTAACGTGTTAGGTGGATTTAAAGTTCAAGGAAAAGATCAAAAAAATGCTGAGCGCTTAATCAAAGAAGCACGCGCAGTTGAACAAGCGGGAGCCATTGCCTGTGTATTCGAAGGTATTCCGAGCGAATTAGGCAAAGTGATAACAGACCAATTATCGATTCCGACAATTGGAATCGGAGCTGGTATTGATTGTGATGGACAAGTGCTAGTTTATCATGATTTATTAAAATATGGCGTTGATCGTCTGCCGCGTTTTGTTAAAACATATGCTGACATGAATCATACTATTGAACAAGCTATAACAGCATATATAAATGATGTTAAGCAATTAACGTTTCCTGCTCAAGAGCATACTTATGCACTAAATCCTGATACAAAATTATAAGTAACTGGGTGATGAATATGAAAGTCATAAAATCAATCGATGAAATGAAGCAAGTGATTTCAAAGCTTAAATCAATTGAACACTCAATTGGTTTTGTTCCGACTATGGGTTATCTACATGAAGGACATTTATCATTGCTTAAAGAGGCGAGAAAAGAAGCTGACATTGTCGTATTAAGTATTTTTGTCAATCCGCTTCAATTTGGTGAAAATGAGGATTTTGATCATTATCCAAGAAATGAAGACCATGATCTCTTATTAGCGCAAGAAAATCATGTTGATTATGTCTTTATGCCACAGGTTAAAGAGATGTATCCTAAATCTGTTGGTATATCTATGCAAGTTAATCAAAGAATCGGAGTTTTATGCGATAGAAGTAGACCAGGTCATTTTTCTGGTGTCGTGACTGTATTAACTAAACTATTTCATATCATCCAACCAACATACGCTTATTTCGGTTTGAAGGATGCTCAACAAGTAGCGATTGTTGATCTATTAATTAATGATTTTAATTTTCCAATTCAATTACGTATGGTTCCAACGGTCAGAGAAGCTGATGGTTTAGCGAAAAGTAGTAGAAATGTAAATTTATCCGACACTGAACGAAAAGAAGCGATAAATTTATATCAAACACTTTTAATCGGTAAACAAAGAATCATTGACGGCAGACATTCTATTGATAAAATAGAAAGAGACTTAACCGACTATTTAAATCAGTGTATATCTGGTAAAGTGGATTATGTTGAGATTTTAAGTTTTCCAAGCTTAGAACCAATTACAACCGATGATAAACAAGTTATAATTGCTCTAGCTGTTCAATTTAAACGCGTACGATTAATAGATAATCTTATTATTAACCTGTAATAGTTAGATTGGGGGTCTTCCTATGTTTCGGACAATGATGAAATCAAAAATTCATCGAGCACGTGTAAGTGAAGCCAATTTAAATTATGTCGGAAGTATTACAATTGATCAGGATTTACTTGATGCAACTGATATTCTTCCAAATGAGAAAGTGCAAATTGTAAATAATAATAATGGGGCTCGCTTTGAGACATATGTGATTCCAGGTGAAAGAGGAAGTGGCGTCATTTGTTTAAACGGTGCAGCAGCTCGTCTAGCTCAAGTAGGAGATATCGTGATTATTATTGCTTATGCTATCATTTCAGATGATGAGCTACCAATTTTTACACCTAAAGTTGCTCTTGTAGATGAATTTAATCGGATAGTTAAAATGATTGATACAGAACCACCATTAACAGAAACAATCTAACATGGATAAAATAATAAACGATCAATTATTTTTATTGTTATTTGTAATAAATGGTTTAATTTTTAGATGGAGTTGATTTGATGAAGACTTTTGCGATTGTAGACTTAGAGACAACTGGTAATTCGGCACATAAAGGGGACCGAATTATTGAAGTTGCTATTGTAATTTACCGAGATGGTAAAATCATCAAGAAATATAATCAACTCATCAATCCTGAAACACATATTTCAAGATTTATTAGCTATTTAACAGGCATCACAAATGAAATGGTCGTTGATCGGCCTATTTTTTCTGAGGTCGCTCATGAGATATATTCGCATTTTGAAAATGTATATTTTGTTGCACATAACGTACCTTTTGATCTCGGATTTTTAAATTATGAATTAAAGAATGCAGGTTTACCCGCTATTACTCAACCAGTTATCGACACTGTCGAGCTTAGCCGAATTTTATTGCCTCAAGCGCCAAGCTTTAAATTGGGTCATTTATCAGAGTGGCTTGGAATTTCCCATGACGATCCACATAGAGCTTTATCAGACGCACTTGTAACAACAAAATTACTAGATTATTTATTAAAGAAATTAAACTGCTTACCGTTAACAACGATCAAGCACTTAAAAAGACTAGCACCAGATTTTAAAAGCCAATTAAATGAAATATTGTCAGAGCAACAAGAAGCAGCAAAACAAAATAAGGCAATTAATGATCGATTTAATTATGCTTATAACATTGCATTTAAACCAATTGAGGCGAGTGTTCGAGACAATACAATAGATCAAACTCTATCATTTGGTGAGTACTTAGATACTTTGTTTAGTGAGAAATCTGAGTTAAGAAATCAAATCGCTAACTATGAGGAACGCCCTGGCCAAAAGGAAATGGCAGAGTCTATTTATCATGCATTTCAAAGTCAACAACACGCATTAATTGAAGCAGGGACTGGAACGGGTAAAACTTTAGCATATCTGATAGCTGCTTGTTATCAAGCAACAAAGCAACGCCAAAAAGTATTAATTAGTACATATTTGATTCATTTACAGCAACAAATATTACTACAGGAATGGCCACAATTACAAAAGGCAATCCCATTTGAATGTGACATTGCCGTATTAAAAGGGAAAGATCATTATATAAATCTGGCCAAGTTTAGCCAAGCAGTACATGAAGAGAGTTATAATTATGATCAAGTGCTAACAAAAGCTATTTTACTTATCTGGTTGACCGAAACTCATACGGGAGATATTGATGAAATTCAATTGCCGGCTAGTGGAGAACAACTATTTAAACGGATTTCAGCTAGAAATCAAGTACAACATGTTAAACAAGATTCATATGATAATATTTATTATCAAACAGCGCGTAAAAAAGCAGAAACTGCCGATGTATTAGTCATAAATCACTCATTATTAGCTGATGCAATGAAGCAAGATGATGGTATTATTCAATCTCACGATCATCTGATTGTCGATGAAGCACATCATTTGGAACGGGTTGTGGCAAATCATTATGGCTTACAAATTAATTCAATTGTTTATCATAAGAAACTTAAATCTATTGAGCACTTTATCGAGAATAGTTTAATTGAAAATAACCAAATTAAGCGAAACTTGCAAAACTTCGTTAATCTAGCAATTGAATCAAGTGAATTATTATTTAATTTTCTATTTCATTACGTTGATAAGTATAAAAAGAATAATTCTAGTAAAAATGAGTTAGGTCGATCTCAAGTTTTAATCGAAAATAAAGACCATTCTGATTGGCTCCTAATTATTGAAATGGCAGAACGGCTGGAATTTGCTTTATATGATTTAATTAGGCAGCTTGACCAACTGAATTTCAATGATTTAAATCAAGCGCGGAAAATTTTATTTACTGAAGATTTGCTAACAATGAAAAAATCAATTAGCGAATTTTTCAGATCAAATGTATTCAGTAAACAAGTTAAATGGATTGAAACTGAACGACAAGGAACACAGAAAGTCGTCTATTTATATCAACAACCACTCAATACGAATCAAATCATTACTGATGATTTAAATAATCGAATAAAGAGCATTGTTTACTTAAGTGCATCATTATCAGTATCAGGGAATTTTGATTTTATTAAGAATGAGCTAGGTTTGAATAATCAGCATTTATTGGAGTCAAATATAATCTCACCATTTCCATTTTATGAGCAAGTTCAACTCTTAATTCCAAACGATTTCCCAATTGCTGATTATGAAAATTTTGATCCTTTTATTGAGGCCACTTGTGAATTAATCTTTACAATGGCTGATATAACAAGTGGTCGTATGCTTATTTTATTTAATTCTTATGATATGCTTAGAAAAGCCTATTACTTATTAAAAGAAATATTTGATGAGCAGTACTTATTAATTGCGCAAGGTATTACGAGTGGAAGTCATGAACGACTTAAAAAGAACTTTCAAAGTTTTGATAAGTCAATTCTACTTGGTACAAATGCCTTTTGGGAAGGGTTAGACATACCTGGGGATGATTTATCTGTTGTGATGATGGTTAGATTACCTTTTGAATCACCTAATCACCCAATTGTAAATCAGAAACATCAACTTATTGCTGAAAATGGAAAAAATCCATTTGTATCATATTCACTTCCTAAAGCAGTTATTCGGTTTAAACAAGGTTTTGGTCGATTAATTCGTTCACAATCTGACCGTGGGATAATAGTTGTCTGTGATGATCGAATTATGACAAAAAGTTATGGTAAAGCATTTACAGACTCGATCCCTAATGTACCAATCCATCATCGTCGAACAAATGAATTATTGGATATAACAAATGATTGGTTTTTTAACGATTAACGTTCAATTCTTAAGTATTCCATATTCATTTAGTTTTTTACTGCGAACAAGAAAAAAACTGTTATAATATAATAGGATTAACTGACAAGTCGATTTGCTTTAAATTAATGCTAGGAATATTAAATGATCGTAGCTAGATTTAATATAATTCAAAGCAAGTCTAAGATCACATGTTGATCAAAAATATGAAAAAGAGTTGGTAAGACTATGATTAATCATACCGATCAATCTATCAAAATCAATCGCTTGAAAATATTTATTGGACTTCTTATAGTCATTGTAGTTATGTTGCTTGCATACTGTATCTATTTATATCAATACATTAATCAATCAAAAGCTGACATGTTCGAAAACACACTAGCTCGGGTCAATAATGAATTGAAACTAGATTCTATTAAGCAGATTTCACGCTACCATGGTACTGTTTTTTATCATGTCGTGGAAGCTGAAACAAAAGATAATGAAGCAATTGTAGTTTTTGTCGATCAGACTGATGAGTTAAAAGACTTAATTGTTTATTCAAAATCTGATTGGATCGCTGACAATGATATTATTAATCAGTGGAAATTAGATGTGAATTACCAAGAAATTTATCATATCCAATATGGATTAAGAGATGATATTCCGTTATTAGAAATAGTTTATCTTGATCAAAATAATCGACTCAGCTATGATTATTATCGATTAGAAAATGGCGAGTATGATAGTGGTATATCATTTGCAAATAAATCAAATTAACGGTAGGTGATCCCATGGAATTATCAAATCGAGTACAAACTTTAACACCTTCTTCAACACTAGCTATTACAGGTAAGGCTAAGGCCCTTAAAGATGCAGGACATGATGTGATTGGTTTAGGTGCTGGTGAACCAGATTTCAACACACCAGATTATATAATTGAAGCAGCCGAGCATGCAATGAAAAATGGCCTAACACGATACACACCTTCAGGAGGTATCCTTGAGCTTCGGGAGGCAATAGTAAATAAAATGCTAAGAGACCATCAGCTTAGCTATCAGCCGGAACAAGTTATTGTAACAACTGGAGCGAAACACGCTTTATTCACACTTTTTCAGGTGTTATTAAACAAAGGGGACGAAGTGATTGTACCTGCCCCATACTGGGTAAGTTATACAGAACAAATTAAATTAGCAGAGGGTACTCCAGTTATTGTTGATTGTTTAGAATCAAATGATTACAAACTGTCAGCAGAACAGTTGGAAGCTGTCATAACTGATAAGACTAAAGCGCTCATTATTAATTCCCCAAATAACCCAACTGGTATGATGTATTCAGAGGCTGAACTAAAAGCGATTGGTGAGGTTTGCTTAAAACATCATTTAATGATTATCTCTGATGAGATTTATGAAAAATTAACTTATACAGATCGACCACATGTTTCAATCGCACAATTATCAGACGAATTAAAACAACAAACAATAGTAATCAATGGCGTATCTAAGTCTCATGCCATGACTGGATGGCGTATTGGTTACGCTTGTGGGGATTCGAAAATCATTAAAGCAATGACAAACTATGCATCACATTCAACATCGAATCCAACGACAATTTCACAATATGGTGCATTAGCAGCGTATCAGGCAAATGACGATGAGATTGAGTTAATGAAAAAATCATTTAAAGACAGATTAGAACAAGCTTATGAAATGCTGAATAAACTGCCAGGATTTAAATGTATTAAACCACAAGGTGCATTTTATTTATTCCCAAATGTGACTGAGGCATTAAAATTAACTGGTTTTAACAATGTTGATGATTTTGCAGCAGCGATACTTGAAAAAGAGAAAGTTGCGATCATTCCAGGGTCAGGCTTTGGAGCACCAAATAATGTTCGTTTATCGTATGCAACAGACTTAGACCAACTTTTAGAAGCAATTAAACGAATTGAGCGATTTTTACTAAATAATCAAAAGTAATGATTGTATAGAATCAATATTGTTTTGGAGGAAGAACTAGTGAAAACAACAATTAATCAAGTGAAAAATTATCTAAACAAAGAAGTAACAATTGGTGGTTGGCTTGCCAATAAAAGATCAAGTGGAAAAATTGCATTTTTACAATTACGTGATGGAACAGGATTTATCCAAGGAGTTGTTGTAAAAGCTGAAGTGACAGAAGAAGTATTTACAATGGCAAAAGGATTATCACAAGAATCATCAGTGTATGTTACTGGTACAATTGTAGAGGATACACGTTCACCATTCGGCTATGAAATGCAAGTGAAAAATATCGAAGTGATCCATGAAGCTGTTGATTATCCAATCACACCAAAAGAACATGGAACAGAATTCTTAATGGATCATCGTCATCTATGGTTACGATCAAAGAGACAGCATGCCGTAATGAAAATTAGAAATGAAATTATTCGTGCAACTTATGAATTCTTTAATGATAATGGCTTTATCAAAATCGATCCGCCAATTTTAACTGCTACATCTGCCGAAGGAACAACAGACTTATTCCATACAGAGTACTTTGATCAAGAGGCATATTTATCTCAAAGTGGACAATTATACTTAGAAGCAGCTGCAATGGCGTTTGGTAAAGTTTTCTCATTTGGTCCAACATTCCGAGCAGAAAAATCAAAAACACGTCGCCATTTAATTGAGTTTTGGATGATGGAGCCAGAGATGGCATTTGTTGATCATGAAGAGAGTTTAGAAGTCCAAGAAAATTATATTACGTATATTGCTCAATCAGTACTGAAAAATTGTGAATTAGAATTAAAAACACTTGATAGAGATCTTGATAAACTGAAAAGCATTCAAGCACCTTTCCCAAGAATCACATATGATGAAGCAATTAAAATCTTAAAAGAAAAAGGTTTCGATGACATTGAGTGGGGGGATGACTTTGGTGCACCACATGAAACAGCAATTTCTGAAGACTTTGATAAACCAGTGTTTATTACACACTATCCAGCTGAATTAAAGGCATTTTACATGAAACCAGATCCAGAACGACCAGAAGTCGTTTTATGTGCAGACTTAATTGCACCAGAAGGCTACGGAGAAATTATCGGTGGCTCACAACGAATTGATGATTTTGAATTGATGGAAGAACGCTATCAAACACATAACTTAACTGGTGAATCATACCAGTGGTATCTAGAGTTACGTAAATACGGTAGTGTACCACATTCCGGTTTCGGGGTCGGTTTAGAGAGAACTGTTGCTTGGTTCTCAGGGGTAAAACACGTACGTGAAACGATTCCATTCCCAAGATTATTAAACAGATTATATCCATAAAAATAAAAAGTATTATCTAGCGCTAGTGAGTGATTAAATCATTCTCTAGCGTTTTTATATAATTCTCAAACAGGAGTTTGTCAATATAGTTCTTTAATTAGAAGATGTGATAGAATGGTGGAAGAGGTGACAATTATGAATGAATTATATCAATTAGTGCTGTCAGATCAAATGATGATACCAAAAACATTATTTCTAAAATATAAATATTTATCAATCGATGAAGAGGAGTTAGCTGTAATCTTACATATTCATCGATTTAGTCAAGAGGGAGTCCATTTCCCAACTCCATATAAGCTAGCAGAATTAATGTCAATTGATGAACAGAAATGTAGTCAAATCCTTAGACAGCTGATTCAAAAAGATTTACTAACAATTATAGAATTCCATACAGAAAATGACATCGTAAATGAACGTTATTCATTAGAGCCATTGTGGGAAAAATTATATCAAAAACAACAAGAACCGAAAGAAACGATTGATACAAGTGATCAATTAATGAATATTTTTGTTTTATTTGAACAGGAATTTGGTCGTCCATTATCACCATTTGAAATTGAGACGATTAATATTTGGCTAGATGATGAAGTAATTGAACCAAGCTTAATAAAGGCAGCTTTAAGAGAGGCTGTTTTGATGAATAAATTAAACTTTAGATACATTGATCGGATTTTGAGTGAATGGTCCAGAAAGGGAATTCGTACAGTTGACCAGGCTCGAGAACACTCTAAACAGTTTCGACAAGCACAAGAAAATCCTCAAAGCGTCAGACCAAAAGCTGATCCATCCATTTACTATAATTGGCTAGAAGAAGAGGATTAACAGTATTTTTAAAGGAGAGAACCGATGCTAAATTTAAAGCAAATTCGTTATTGTCTAGACGTAATGACTGAAATGTTTCCAAATGCAGCGTGTGAACTCGTACATGATAATCCATTTGAACTATTAGTTGCGGTAGTTTTATCGGCTCAAGCAACTGATGAACACGTTAATAAGGTAACTAAAGACTTATTTAAAAAATATAAAACGCCATATGATTATATCTCAGTACCACTAGAAGAATTACAACAAGATATTAAGTCAATCGGATTATTTAGGAATAAAGCAAAGAATATCCAAAAGCTGTCCGAGACACTAATAAATGAATATAATGGACAAGTACCTCAAACCTTTGAAGAATTAGAATCATTAGCCGGAGTAGGGCGTAAAACAGCAAATGTCGTTCTATCTGTAGCATTTGGTGTCCCTGCAATTGCGGTCGATACACATGTTGAAAGAGTTACAAAACGTTTAGGTATTTGTCGCTGGAAGGATACACCGCTCGAAGTTGAAAAGACTTTAATGCGAAAAGTTCCAAAAGACGAGTGGAGTGCAACGCATCATCGACTAATCTTTTTTGGACGTTATCATTGTAAAGCGAGAACACCTAACTGCGATGATTGTGAATTACTAAGTCTCTGTCGTGAAGGTCAGAAAAGAATGAGACAAAAAGAGAATAATTAATAATATTTTCTTATGTGAATGAATTTCATAATGACTTAATTGGCTATAAAACACGAACAATTGGGTTACAGGTGACGCGGTGATTTCCACTCTAGGCGGACGCTTTCGGGCCTACAGGATGTAGGTCATGCAAGCGTCGTCACACGACGTGACGGTTTTAGCTTGCCTTCGTTAAACTCAGCTAATTGATAAAAGCTTTTCAAGCTTTTATCACTGGATCTTCGGACACGATTGTTCCCGCTGGAGTCGCCGCCTGCCGTTCCAATCACTTGATTAGGCTTCTTTATTTACGTATTATATTGTATTTTCATTTGTAATTGTTCGTGTTCTTAACTAGATTTTTGTATTATGAAATTGACTCATGTATATTGATAAAATAAGTTGGCAAAAGAAAATAATCCTAGTGTTAAAAGTAATTTTAATCATTTATACAAAAATAAAACATCTCGACTGAATGTTTAGTCGAGATGTTTTTATTGATTTATATCATATATTTAAGCGAGTTTGATAATAAGTTAACTAGCATTTCCACCTATATTAGTAAAATTACCAAAGTCATCATCTTCAGTCTCATCTTCTGAATTATCCGGCTGTTCATTGTTCTCATCGTCGTTAGGATCTGGGCTCTCTGGTTGCTCAGGTTGTTCAGGGTTCACAGGCTGTTCCGGTTCTTCAGTTTGTTCTGGTTCTTCTGTATCTTCTGGTTCTTCAGGTTCTTCAGGTTCTTCAGGTTCTTCGATAACTTCATCTGGAATTCTAATCTCAATTCGTTTTGTTTCACTTGTAGAATTAGGATTATCAGCACTAACAGCAGTTACTTCAATAGTGTAAGTCTTGCCTTTTTCAATCTTACTAATTGTAAATGAAAGCTCTGATGTCTGTGATTCATTACTTGAACCATCCTCAACACCATAATTGACAATAAAATTAACATCTTCATCGTTAGGGTGTGACCACTCAATTAAGATTTGATCCGCTTCTCCATCATAAGTTGCTGATAAGTTCTTAACAGGGTCAATGCGCTCATATTGAGTTGATTGCTCAGTTGGTTCATACCCACGTTTGAATAATTCTGTGACCTTTTGTGAGTCTGGTGTATATTCACTTGGTAACTTAGGTGGGTTTGATCCACGTTCAATTGTAACTCTTACAACCGAATCTGGCATCTTAAAGTCCTCAGTCTCGATGTTTGCTGATAACTCACCCATTATATGTCTAAATAATTCTCTTGAAATTGACGTATATCCACTTGGTATTGATTTAGACGGATCACTGTATCCAGTCCAAACTGATATAGTAAATTTAGTTGTATAACCAGCAAACCATGAGTCAACATTCTTATCTGTTGTACCAGTTTTACCTACCATTGGCAATCCAGGAATATTTGCTGCTCTACCTGTACCAACATCACCTTGAACGACTGAACGAAGTAAATCAGTTACCATATAAGCTGTTGCATCTGACATTGCCGCAACTGGTTCAGATTTTAATATTTCTTCACGACCATCACCAAAGATAACTTTAGTTACTGCATATGGTTCGTTGTAAATACCTGCGTTACCAAAAGCAGCATACGCCCCAGCAATGTCTAATGCAGAGACACTTAATTTTGATCCACCAATACCATCACGAATATTTAGACCTTCTTCTGGAATCGGTAGACCTAATCGTTCAGCAAATTCAGTCGCTTGGCCAATGCCAACTTCACTCAAGGTATGAAGTGTTGGAACGTTTAAAGAACGTTGCATTGCGTAGCGTGCAGATACAGTACCACCATATTCATCGTTCCAGTTTGTAACTGGTTTTGTACCTGCAACCTCAAAAGGACCATCATTAGTAATTTGCTGATAAGTAGACCAATTTAAGTATTCAATTGCAGGGCCAAAACTTAAAATGGGCTTAATCACTGATCCAGGCTGGCGTTTAGCTTGAATGGCCATATTAAAGCCACCAGCTTGACGGTTTCTACCGCCTCCAATTGCTTGAATTGCACCAGTTGTTGTCTCAATCACTGCCACACCAGATTGTAGTTCTTCATCTGGATAAGCAATTGGACTATTTTCTGATAATAAATATTCAACATGCTCCTGAGCTTCAGGTACTAAAGTTGTATGAATGACTAAACCATCATTATAAATATCAGCATCAAGCTTTTCTTCAACTTCAATTCTAACTTGATCTAGGAAAGCTTGATAGGGAGTTGATTTTCTTTCTGGTAGATTCAACATATCTTCTACTTTAACTTGAGCAGCTTCATCTGCTTCTTCTTGAGTAATCTTCTCGTGACGAACCATCAATTTTAAAACTGTATTCATACGTTCTTGAGCTAAATCCGGATTAACGGTTGGATCATACGCAGAAGGACGTTGTGGTAATCCAGCTAGTAATGCTGCTTGTGGCAATGTTAATTCATCTAAGTCGGTAATACCAAAATACGCCTCAGCAGCTGTTGCGACACCATATGCATAGTTACCATAGAAGATTTTATTTAAATACATTTCTAGTATTTCTTCTTTTTCATACGCTCGATCCAATTGAAGTGCTAACCACTGTTCTTGGATTTTTCGTTTCATTGTTTTTTCTGGTGTTAAAAATGAACTCTTAACAACTTGTTGTGTGATTGTACTACCACCTTCGGCACCAAAGCCATCGGTTAAGTTTGCAATTACAGCGGCGATACTTCTTTTAATATCAACACCAGAGTGACTAAAGAATCTCACGTCCTCAGTTGCTAAAACAGCATCAACTAAGATGTCTGGTAAATCTTCATAACTAATCTTTGTCCGTCGTTCTTGTCCTAAATCAGCAAACACGTCACCATTTATATCTAGTACTTTAGTTGACGCAGGGTCTCCAAGTAATGAATGATCTAATTTTGGTGTTGTAATTATAAAGTAGCTAACTATGATTATGACCGTCAAGGCAGCGAGACCTGCTACAGCTGCTGATATCTGGAATATTAATTTCCATACTGATTTTTTATTTTTCTTTTCGTTTTGTTGTGCTTTACGTCTTGCGACACGCGATTGACTATTTTCCGTCATGCACATCGACCTCCATTCTTAAAAAAACAGTTGATCAATTATTTTAATATAATCAACGATTGCAGGATAATTGATTGGGATTTCAAAACCGTTATCTAAAAAATATTGATACGGTATTGATTTTCGACCTGCATCATTATATTGACGATCCCATAAAGGAAAAAGTTTCGTTGCTTCTAATAAAAACGTTTTTCCTAATGCTTTAAAACGTACAATAACAAAAGCAATTCCATTATGTTTTATAATGGCCTTCATATGTTCTATTTGATGCTCATGAAAATTATGAAGTGGAAAGGATGTTTTATTTCTTGTTTCTTTAGCTTCAAAATCAAGATAGTGCCCTTTATATAAACCATTATAATCAGTTGTTGATGCTTGTTTAAAATATGCTTCTTTAATGACAGCTGCGCTACGTTTAGGATAATCAACCTTGACAATTTGTACAGGTGTAGGTTTCTTATGAATCACACATATGTCATGAGTGAGATAATATCGATTCGTCACGTTAATATCTTCTTCTAATGACATACCTCGATTACTATATGATTGTTTATGACTGTTTAAGTTGCGAGATAGTTGAACCGAGCGTTTTTTTCCATTTGGGTAATTCATTTAAATCTCCTCCTGCATGATTCTATCATAGCAGATTACTACGTCTTTTGAGAAATAAAAAGATAGAGTAATAATTTCAGGGAATCATATAAATGTTGAGATAATAGCATTATTAACATAATTTCAATTATATATAAGAAAACTTACGATAAATTATCTGTAAAGATAGCACTAGTTATGTTGAAAGTTCACTAGTTTTGTCATGATGCAGGTATTTAGCTAAGTGATGATTAATACAATATATACGCATAAAAAAGGAGAGGGTATGTATGACAAATAAAAATGAAATAAAAAAATTTAAATCACGACTTGTTAAGCTGAATAACCAGTTAATTCGAATTGAACAAAAACTTTCCTATAATACCGATTACATGATTTGCTTAAATCATCAAAAATGTATCGATCAAATAATGAAGCACTATGATCAATTAGCAATTATCTATTAGCGCATTAGTTAGATATATTCACTTTAAAATTTAATTAAGCTCGTTAAAATGATCACGAGTTTTATAATAAGTCAGTAACAGATTTTTGTTATTGGCTTTTTTGTGTTGTCCATGTTTACCTAATTTCACGAACATGTTAGAATCTGTGTGAAAGGAAAGATACCGATGTTATATAAACTAACTGATCAATTGCAAGTCGCCAGTTTGAAATTAAGAGATCGATTTTTACATCATGAAGCACCAGAAGATCCAAGAGATTCAGACTTTTTTCAAATGGTTAAGACAGAAACTGAACCATATTTTAATCTCGTTGCAAAATGGGAAGAACTTGCCTTAGACGCTGTCAAAAGTCGAAAAGTCATCGTTCATCCGCAACAAATTGAAGCAACAAGAGAGAATTTCGAACTCATTTTGTTGCATAGTTATTATATGAATGAATTTCATAATTCTCAGCCCCTGTGGACTAAGGCTTTCAAGACATAATAAAAGAAGTACCTCCCCAAATCTTGTATAATGGTTTTAAGCGAAAGCCATAAAAAAGACTGGAGGAGTACTTCT
>FZPS01000088.1_pt77 | contig 19544 bp, 19 predicted proteins | sample 1817821 | NCBI WGS metagenome assembly FZPS01 (sample SAMEA104158645, study PRJEB21678) | metagenome | place: Germany | collected 2015-04-21
GAGTGAGCAACACTGTTTCGGCAACTCTGGTTGAAACTGCGTCAGAGGTATCGTATGCAAAGAGCAGTGATTATGTATGTAACGGGGACATAAGCCGGCAAACGGTAATGAATAAAATCAGGCGCACGAAAGGGTTAAAGACAGAAGCACCGGAACAGAAGCGAAGGGTAAGATATCTGCATGTGGAAGCAGATGAAGACCATGTATCTCTGCAGGATGGGACAGATACGATAGTACCGTTGATAAGTATCCATGAGGGCATAGAAGGGACAGGGAAGCGAAGGAAATGCGTCAACATACATCATATAGGCGGGTTTGGAAAGAAAGTGGAAGACATATGGCAGGAAGCCGCAGAGTGGATATATTCGGTCTATGATGCAGAAGAGATAGAGGTAATATACCTTCATGGGGATGGAGCAGCGTGGATAAAAACAGGGTTGTCATATTTGCCCAAAGCACAGTTTGTACTGGACAGATATCATTTAAACAAAGCCTTGAAGGAAATATCCGGCGGGGATGAACTTGTATATGTCAGGCTGAGGGAAGCAGTAAACAAGGCCGACAAAGAATCGATCAGGAAGATATGTGGTGAACTACGCAGGAATGCTTGTGATGAAAAGGCCAGGAAAAAAGTTAACAGTTTTATGAATTACATAACAACGAACTGGTCCGGGATAGCGGCGTATCAGGATGAATTTTCGAGAGGCAGCAACACAGAAGGGCATATAAGTCATGTACTGTCAAGCAGGTTAAGCAGCAGGCCAGCCGGATGGAGCCGGGAAGGACTTAGGGCAATGGTAGAACTTAGGGTATATTGCTGTAATGGAGGACACGTAGAAACAAAGCATATTAGGAAGTCTGAAGGCTTCTACAAGGTAACGAAGAAAGTATTGAGTAAAGCAACAAAAGTGTACAAGGATGCCTCAAGAGAGCTGATACATAACATAACACTGCTGAATAGCGGGAAAGTAACTCTGCTGACACAGACACTTAGATCCATACGAGATAATGGATTTGCCATATGATTCTTGCCCAAAAAGAGGGACAGACAGTGACATAAAACCTAAAACAAGTTGACACGACCTAAATATGGCATTGATATTGACTTTTACCAGATTAGGTAGTATAATTTTCGGAGAATAAGGCATTAGGGCATTACTCAAGTAATTTATCTGCAAGCAGCTGCCAAATGCAAGAACAGTAATCACGAAAAAACGGGTGGAGGTAAAATTATGAAAGGGAAGTTAAAAAAGATTATTATTGCAGCTTTAACTGCAGCACTTCTTATCAGTCTTTCAGTCCCGGTATTTGCAAAGCCGAATGATATTGCAGGACACTGGGCGGAAACAGTTGTCGCAAAATGGTATGATAACGGGATAATCAGCGGATTCCCGGACGGTTCATTCAGACCCAATGAAGCTGTCACCAGAGCACAGTTGGCAGTGATCATAGACAACATTTTTAAATTTACTACAAAAGCAGACATGTACTTCTCTGATGTAAATGGCAGCGAATGGTTTGCTGATGCAGTTGCAAAATGCTCACAGGCAGGAATAATAAGCGGAAATCCCAATGGTACCTTTGAACCGAACAAACCTGTAACAAGAGAACAAGCTGCAAAGATGATCGCGGAAGCATTCAAACTGACAGCTGCTGATGCCGATGCATACAGGACTTTTGCAGACAGTTCCTCAATAGCAGCATATGCAAGAGAATATGTCAGTGCTTTGTATGAAGCAGGTTACATAGCAGGATTTCCCGGCGGCAACTATGAACCGAAAAAAGGCCTTACAAGAGCAGAAGCTCTGAAGATCATTGATAACATCCTCGACGGTATCGTTTCTGCCAAAGGTACATATACCAAGGATGCCAGCAAGAGCCTGCTGGTCAATTCCAAGGATGTAACCCTCAGGAACATCGAGATAGCAGGCGACCTTTACCTGGCTCAGGGTATTGGCGAGGGCGATGTCACACTTGACGGAGTCAAGGTAGACGGAAGGATCGTAGTCCTTGGCGGCGAGAACAGCATTAAGCTGAACAACACCACAGTCGGCGGTTCACTGTTAGTGCTGAAGGAAGGCGGAAAAGTAAGGATAGTTGCTTCAGGTTCCACAGAAATTGCGAAGGTACAGGTTGCATCAGGTGCGATCCTGAAGGAAGACGAGCTTACCGGAAAAGGATTCGGCGCTGTTGAAGTTATAGAAGTGCCCGAAGGTGAAAGCATTGTTCTTGAGGGAGACTTTGAAAAGGTAATTATAGCTGCGCCGGAAGCTTCAGTAGAAATTGCCGGCGGAAAAGTAGCTGAACTGGAAGTTGCACCTGAAGCAGCAGGCGCCGTGGTCAATATAGCTGAGGCAGCTTCAGTTGCTACCTTAACTGCCAGCGCTGCAGTAGAAGTAAAAGGAACCGGTAAAATTGAAACTGCCAATATTAAGGCTGAAAATGTAAAAATAGAGCAGAAACCTGACAAGGTAAATGTAGATGAGGGAATTACAGCAGAAGTAGGAGGAGAGACAGTAGAAGGCGGAACTACACCGACAACGCCTCCGAGTGGTGGCGGTGTACCGCAGTCTGTGTCTGCTACAGCAATATCTTTAAAAATATCAGGCGGCAGTGAAATAGCCGGAACTGTAACTGGAAATACAGCTTACTTTGACTTGAGCGATAAAAACACTTATCCAGATAATTTAATGATTGTAGGTATGAAAATAGTTTGCAATCCTTCAGATTGCACGCTAACCATAACATCTGTAGATTCAGTAAACGGATGGGATAGTGAAGAACAAAGAGATATTGCAAATCTCAGCAATATTACAGTACCTCAATTGACTGGTACTACAATATTTGGTAATGATATCAGTCTGGGATCATTAAGGATACTCTTTGGTAGCTCTGTAACAGTTAATGGAACATTGAAACGCAGTGGTTATACATCCAAGGATTTAACACTTACAATAAATCTTGGAGAATACCCTGAGGAATTAAACACGCAACTTTTGAATATTGAGATGCTAAGTAGTAAAGAAGCAAATGCAACAATAGCAGATCCTGATTTACTTGATGAGTATGTTTCAGGACGTGGAATTTCAAATTTGCTGTTGTCCCTTCTGGGCAGTGATGATATGCCCAAACATGTTCGTGTTGATAAAGATGTTACTGGAGTGTGGATTGATGTAACAAGTGCAGAAGGTAAAGTAAATGCAGCTAATGCAATTGCATCAGCTGCTAATACTACGTGGCAGGAAATGAAATTTGCTGATCTTATTGGGTTGACTATCTTGGCATCAAGAGACGATGTGCCTGATGAAAGCAATGCTTATATCGTGCATATCATCAATTAAAAGCTTGGATATTACAACTTGATAAGATGGAACAAGATATTTGAAATGCTTTAAATAACATCTACGCAAGAATACCGTACAGCTTTAGCTGGACGGTATTCTTGCATAGAATAGTGTTTGTTAAAATATGGCAGAATTGCATCATGGGTGAGGCCTTAAATGTATGAAGAAGAGCAAAAAGACAATTGGTATGCTCTGTTTGTAATAACAGGGGAAGAAGAAAAGGTAAAGGAACGGCTGAACTATAAGTTTTCAGATCGCTTAAGGTTCCTTGTGCCTAAACGCAGATTAAGAGAAAGAAAAAACGGAAAATGGTTCTTTAATACAAGAGTCCTTTTTCCAGGTTACGTCCTGATAAACGGTCATATTGACGTAGATTTGTACTACAGCATGAAGTCGATACCAGGAATGATAAAGCTCATCAGAAGCGGATATGATCCTGTCAGCATTACCGAGGACGAAATCAGGGTATTGTCAAGGCTGATGTCAAACGGTGAAGAGATAGGCATATCACAGGCACTGGATGAGGGCGGCAGGATAAGGATCACTGATGGACCGCTTCTTGCAATGGAAGGATATATAAAAGAAATAAACCGCAGGAAAGGAAGGGCAAAAGTAATCATAAATTTCCTAGGTGAAGCAAGGACGGTCGAACTGGCAATTTCAGTATTACAGCCGGCATAATGCATACCGGTACGGTATAATTGCCAGGAAGAAAGTGTAATGCCAGGAAGTGTAAAAAAGACGACAAAATAAAAATGAAATCAGATGCAGTACTGCGAAACCAGGCATACAGATAAGGGCAGATGCAGAAGGGCATCAGTAGCTTGCAGCTGGGAAAGCCTGGGGAACTGGAATCTGAAATGCGGAGGGCAGGTATTTGAAGAAAAACGTAAAAGGTGCGTTGATAATTGCTGTCGCGGCTATAATAACAGTATTACTTGCAGTATACATACCACGTTCACAGCAGGTTGAAGGTAAAGACAGCTATGTAACGACTCCTGGAACAATATCGGAAAATACGGGAGCAAATGAAGCCGGCCGGATAAACAGCGGGGATAATCTGCCTGTTCAGCCAGCGGACACCAGTAAGTCCGGGCAGGCTGAGCAGTATACGACCAGGGAACCGGCAGAAGAGAAAGATATTGCTTCACAGGGCTCTTCGCAGCAGGCTGACGAAACATCAGAGCATACTGCATATGAAGATGGAAAAACCGATGGAAACCAGCCGAATGATCCGGTTAGTACATCAGATACCCGGGATCAATCCGGCGCTTATCAAAACGGTAATGCAGCAAACGATGGTAAAACCAGTAATAATGAAGACAAACCCGTAAGAAAATACAGCAGGGAATGGGCTGAAAAGAAGATACAGGAGCATAAGGACGAGATAGACCCTGACGATTTGGAGAATTTCAGGTATATAGTAGGGAAACTGGGAGAATACAGGATTTCTTCAAAACTTGAGGGCGGACTGTCAGAAGAGGAACAGAGTGAACTGTACAACTATATGAAAGCCACCCTGACTGAAGAAGAATTTGAGACAGCAAGGCAACTTTTTGCGGAATACAACTGGATCCTGTATGAGGACTGATGAGGTTCACATGATTGACTTACACGCACACATTCTATATGGACTGGATGATGGTGCTGAAAACAGTGAAATGATGCTGAGCATGTTTCATATAGCGGCGGAGGAAGGTATAACCCAAATTGTCGCGACACCACACCATATCTACGGAGCCAACAAATATGATGCGCAAATGCTGGACAAGCGTTTCGGCGAAGCTGTCGAAATGCTGAAAAGCAATGGAATAGACATCAGTTTGTATAAAGGCAGCGAAATCTTTCTTGATGAATATACACCGGACAACATAAAAAATGGTATAGCGCCGACACTGGCAGGTACAAAGTATGTGCTCGTTGAGCTGCCTATGCTGGGATTTCCGAAGCAGACAGAAAGCATCCTTTACAGGATACTTAGCAACGGATTCATACCGGTTATAGCGCATGTGGAGCGATACGCCGATATCCAGAAGGACATTGAAATACTTAAGGGATTTATCGAGATGGGCTGTATTTCCCAGGTAAATGCAACATCGATAAACGGCACGGCAGGCAGGAAAATCCAGGAGACGGCAAAAACCGTAATAATCAGCAGCATGGCCCATCTTGTCGCATCGGACTGCCATTCGGACCGCAGGAGGAGTCCCGGGCTGAAAGCAGCATTTGAAACTGTAAGGACCTGGGCAGGAGACGAAAAAGCGGAGATGCTGTTCTCCAGGAATCCCCGGTCCATATTGGAAAATGAAGCAGTACATGTCGACGAGCCCGTTATAATACGAAAGAAAAAATTTTTCAGTATCAAATTACCGCATAAACTGCCATGGGAGGTTTAAAAAGTGCAATATGAACAGCAAGAGCAGGAGCTTGATTTGAGAGAAATAATACATATATTGACTGTACGTTGGTGGATAATTGCAATATTCACGGCATTGTCGATAATAATCACAGGGTTCGTGACATTTACGATGATCGATCCTGTATACAAGGCTGAAACATCTCTGTTTGTTGGAAAAGAAAGTGACAAGATCGCGTCACTGGATCTCGGTGAGTTCAACCTCAATAAAAGCCTTGTATCGGACTACCGTCAGCTCATATTGAGCCGCCTGGTGTCCCAGGAGGTAATCGATGAGCTGGGACTTGACATGACCGTAAGTACATTCCAGAAAAAAGTTGAAGTTACTACGATCGAAGATTCCAGACTGTTCAAGATATCATTCGAAAGTACGGACCCGAAAATGGCCATGGATGTGGCAAACGCCCTGGCGCAGGTACTGGTGGAGAAAGCGCAGGATATCATACAAGTAAAAAATATTAAAATAGTCGATGAGGCAGAACTGCCTGAGAACCCGATAAAACCGAATAAAATTCAGAATTTGCTGGTAGCTGCGGTACTTGGTGCCTTTATCGGCGCAGGCGCAGTTATCCTTGTTGAATATCTCGATTACACGATAAAAAATGCCAATGATGTGGAAAGACTTCTCAAACTTAATACGATCGGTGAAATACCACAGTTTGCGGGTGAAAAAAGAGGCAAGAGCAAAGGGCTTTTTTCAAAGAGAAAACACAGTTCCGGCAAAAAACGGGACAAAAATGCTGTCAGCCATATGCTGATAACTATAACGGATCCCAAGGCTCCGGCTTCAGAAGCATACAGGTCACTGCGTACAAATATAGGCTATTCAGGCATTGACAAACAGGTCAGGCTGATAGTGTTAACAAGTTCCCGCATGGCAGAAGGAAAATCGACGACGGCCGCAAACATGGCCGTCAGTATGGCACAATCAGGGAAAAATGTGCTGCTGATAGACGCAGACCTGAGAAAGCCGAGAGTCCACAGGTATTTCAACCTGTCAAACGATATAGGCTTAACTGATATTGTTGTAAAGAACGTCTCAACGGAGGAGGCAATTAAGAAGTTCAGCTATGTTGAAAACCTCAGCATTATATGCAGCGGATCGGTGCCTCCGAATCCTACCGAGATACTTGAATCCAAAAAGCTCGCAGAATTGCTGCAGGAGCTCAAGGAAAAATTTGATATTGTAATAATAGATACGCCTCCTGTGGGTCAGCTTACTGACGGTGCTATACTGGCCAGTATAGCAGACGGCGTTATACTCGTTGCGGCATCAGGTGAGTCGAACATAGATATGGTAAGGCGCGCCAGGGCAGCACTTATGCAGGTTAACGCCAACATAATAGGCGTAGTCCTGACAAAGATAAACAAAACCAGGAGCGGAAGTTACTATACGTATTACAATTATGACAAATATTATGGCAGCGAAGATTAATAAGTAAGAAACAAATGCAGATAAAATGCAGTTGTTAAGTAATTATGCAATTAATGTAAAAATAAGTATTGACTAAACCACTTTATTACTATAATATGGGTTTTGTGAATATACGGTATGTGCCAACAAAGCAAAAACTTTTATATGAATCTGAAAATGAATTATAGTACAGATCGCGGCAAAATATAACGGCATATACCGGACTGCACACAAAAGACAGGTAGTGAAGACACTTAAAGAAGAAAGATACGAAAAAATCCGAGGTCCGTAAATGGTGTTTCGGCCCGTTTCCGGGACAAGGAGGTCAAATGCAGGTTTGTGGGGGACGTTTATGGTTTTTGCCATATGCGAATGGCGAAGCTGCGCCTTTCTGCGCAAATTCTTGCAAATGATCCATATCAGCAGATTAGCAAAAATTAGAAATAATAAACAGATATTGTATTTTATCTATTATGTCTTATACCCAGGAGGAGAAGAGATGCAAAAAGCTATCAGAATAGTCTCACTTGTAATTATCGATGCAATACTGCTGAATCTCTCTCTCTGCCTTGCACTTCTCGTCAGATTCGATACAGATATACCGCAACAGTATTTATCGTATATGAGGGACAGTGCACTCGCAGTTACAGTGCTGCAGTTAGTAATATTCTTCGTTTTCGGTCTGTACAGGAGCCTTTGGGAATACGCAAGCATAGAAGAATTGGTCCAGATCGCAATGGCAACCACAGCCGCGACAGTTCTCAGATATGTCGCAGAACTGGTAACAGGAAATGCCTTTCCGATATCGATCTATATTGCATCATGGGCATTCATCTGCATGCTGGCCGGCGGCGTGAGGATCAGTTACCGGTGCGTTCGCCGGCTCAGGACACGTATTGAGAGAAACCGGTGCAACTCCAGCAGGGTCATGATCATTGGCGCAGGAAGCGCGGGTTCGATGCTTATCAAAGAATTGAAAAACCATGCTGACATGAATATGGTACCGGTAGTAATGGTAGATGACGATAAAACAAAGCACGGCACTACCATTAACGGTGTCCCGGTCGTAGCCGGAAGGGAGAAAATAAAGGAAGTAGCAAAACGATATAAAATAGATGAGATCATAGTCGCAATACCATCTGCATCCAGAAGGGAAATAGCCGAACTGCTACGCATAAGCAAGGAAACGAAGTGCAGGCTCAAGACATTGCCCAATGTACTTGAACTCATGGATGGAGAGGTAAACGTAAAACAGATCCGCGATGTCAACATTGAAGACTTGCTTGGCCGCGACGAGGTCAGCCTGAACATTGATGAAATATCGGGGTATCTTAAAGATGAAGTAGTCATGGTAACCGGCGGAGGCGGCTCAATAGGATCGGAACTCTGCCGCCAGATCGCCAGGTTCGGGCCAAAGAAACTAATCATATTCGATATATATGAGAATAATGCATACGATCTGCAGAACGAACTGGTATTCAAATACAAGGATAAACTGGATCTTGAAGTAGTCATCGGTTCCTGCCGGGACAGGGAAAGGCTGAAAGACGTGTTTGAGCGTTACAGGCCGGGAGTCGTGTTCCATGCGGCAGCCCACAAGCATGTACCGCTGATGGAGAGCAACCCGTCCGAAGCGGTGAAGAACAATGTATTCGGGACTCTGAATACGTGCAGGCGTGCCATTGACTACGGTACAAAGAAATTTATACTGATTTCCACTGACAAGGCAGTAAACCCCACCAACATAATGGGAGCGTCAAAACGTCTTGCCGAGATCATAGTCCAGTCCATGAACAGGATGGGAAACACGAAGTTCGCAGTGGTACGCTTTGGTAATGTGCTGGGAAGTAACGGCAGCGTTATACCGCTTTTTAAGAAACAGATAATTCGCGGCGGCCCCGTTACTGTTACTCATCCTGATATCACGAGATATTTCATGACAATTCCGGAAGCAGCACAGCTGGTTATACAGGCAGGGGCACTGGCAAAAGGCGGAGAAGTATTCGTGCTGGATATGGGCGAGCCTGTGAAGATAGATGACCTTGCCAGGGATCTGATACGTCTTTCAGGCCTTGAACCGGATGTGGACATAAAAATAGAATATACCGGCTTAAGACCAGGCGAAAAACTCTATGAAGAACTGCTGATGGCTGAGGAAGGCCTTGAAAAGACAGCTCACAGGAAGATATTCGTTGGCAAACAGCAGATTATGAGCTTCCAGGAAGTCATTATGTGCATCAAGGCACTGGAGAACTCGATGGAAAACGATGAAATGCTCAAGGAAACCATAGCGAAGCTGGTTCCTACATACCGTTATGAACGTACATACACAAAGCCTATGATAAAAACACTTGCCGAAGATGATACAGAAGAAACTTCAAAAATCAAAGACGATATCGATGCCATGAAAACCGTAAAAGCAAAAGGAAGCAAGACTGTCAAAGCAGCGGCACAGAACTGAAAGGGATATACTGCTGCTTACATAAAATAAAACGAAAGAACAGAGATGATCAAATGACAGCAAACAAAATCTGGCTATCATCGCCTCATATGAGTGATGAAGGGTATGAAATGCAATATATAAAGGAAGCTTTTGAGTCAAACTGGATAGCTCCTTTGGGCAAAAATGTAGACGAGTTTGAAAAAGAGCTTGCTGCGAAGATCGGAGCCAAATACGCAGCAGCGCTTTCATCAGGCACTGCTGCTATACACATGGCATTAAAGGCAGCAGGGGTCGGCAGCGGTGATATTGTTTTCTGCCCTTCTCTCACATTTGCTGCAACAGCTAATCCTATCATTTATCAGAATGCAATACCCGTTTTCATTGACAGCGATTATGAGACATGGAATATGAGCCCTGAGGCACTGGAGACAGCATTTGCAAAATACCCGGATGTAAAGGCTGTCCTTGTGACTCACCTGTACGGACTTTCGGCAGATCTGGACAAAATACTTGAATTATGCAGAAAGCATAATGTACCGCTGATCGAGGACGCAGCCGAGTCACTTGGTACAAGGTATAAAGGAAAGTACACCGGTACTTTTGGAGATTACGGCGTTTTTTCCTTCAACGGAAACAAGATAATCACGACATCAGGCGGCGGGATGCTTGTATCCGACAATGAGGAAAGGATCGCAAAGGTAAGATTCTGGTCAACCCAGTCAAGAGACAAGGCAAGGCATTACCAGCACAGCGAACTGGGTTATAACTACAGGATGAGCAACATAGTCGCAGGCATAGGCAGAGGTCAGCTCAAGGTGCTGGATGACAGGGTCAAAAAGAAGCAGTACATATTCAGTTACTACAGAAGAGAATTGGGAGAACTCGAAGGAGTTCAGTTCATGCCGATAAACGAATGGAATGAGCCCAACTGCTGGCTGAGTTGTATGACGGTCAGGGGCAGGGTAAAGCCGATAGATATCATGGAAGCCCTTGAAAAGGAAAACATTGAGTCCAGGCCCATCTGGAAGCCGATGCATATGCAGCCTTATTACAAAGACCGTGATTTCATCGGCAGCGGTGTATCCGGCGATATCTTTGAGAATGGCGTTTGCCTGCCGTCCGATACAAAAATGACAGATGAGGATCTGGAAAGAGTGTGCGGTGTAATTAAGTCATTATGGAAGTGACATCGTATTTAATTCAGGGGGAAGTTAAGGCAACATGCAGGCTGATGTAAACCCACATATTATACCGCCTGTGTATCCACAGAGCAGAGGCGGTTTCTATAAAAAATATATAAAGCGTCCCATGGATTTTATCCTTTCACTTCTGGCACTTATCATATTAAGTCCTTTGATGCTGACAATAGCGATATTGGTCAGGATCAAACTTGGCAGTCCGGTTATTTTCAGACAGCAGAGGCCAGGCCTGAATGAAAAAATATTCACTCTATACAAGTTCAGAACGATGACTGATGAAAGAGATGAAAACGGTGAACTTCTGCCGGACAGCGTAAGACTGACGAAGTTCGGAAGGTTCTTAAGATCAACATCACTTGCTTGAGTAATAATAGGGACAAAACCTGAAAACCCTTGAAAATACTGGGGTTTTAAGCATTTTTATGGGATCACAAATTTTCATAAATGTATTTGTGGCTCAATAAAAGTGTTTAAAGCACTTTCAATGATGTGATTATTATAGCATAACGGAAAACCGGCGATCAGTCATGGGGCATTAGAGGGTAAACATGTTTTTTGCAGTGATATGACCTTCGATGCCACCGTGAATCCGGTCGTTTATGAGGGTGGTATTCCGGTATTTATTGATACCGATCCCGACACATGGAATATGGACCCGGTTGCTCTTGAAAAAGCATTTGAAATGTATCCTGACGTTAAACTCGTTGTCAGTGCAGAACTTTACGGCTTCCCCGGAAGAATGGATGAAATCAAAGCCATCTGTGAGAAGCACGGTGCATTGCTCGTCGAGGATGCTGCCGAAGCGATGGGCGCAACTATCGACGGGAAACAATGCGGCTCTTTCGGTGACTATTCTGCAATCAGTTATAACGGCAATAAGATCATTACCGGTTCGTCCGGCGGTTGCCTCTTGACGAATAGCGTCGAGGATGCAAACCAAGCGAGAAAATGGAGTACACAGTCTCGTGAAGCGGCTCCGTGGTATCAGCATGAACAGGTCGGCTACAACTACCGTATGAGCAATATAATCGCGGGAGCGGTCAGAGGGCAGTATCCGTACCTTGAAGAGCATATTGCTCAAAAGAAAGCCATCTATGAACGCTACAGAGACGGTCTGAAAGACTTGCCCATTAAGATGAATCCGATTTGCGATGGAACAGAGCCGAACTACTGGCTGTCAGCACTTATCATTGACGAAAACGCAATGTGCAAACAGGTCAGAGATGACAGCAAAGCACTGTTCGTTCCGGAACATGGAAAATCCTGTCCGACCGAAATCCTTGAAGCCATCGCTTCCATGAATGCCGAAGGTCGTCCGATCTGGAAGCCCATGCATATGCAGCCGATCTACAGGATGAATCCCTTCGTCACAGTCGAGGGGAACGGCAGAGGCCGTACAAATGCTTACATAAAAGGCTCTGGAATCGACGTTGGGGCGGATATATTCCGGAGAGGGTTATGCCTTCCCAGCGATAATAAGATGACGCCGGAGCAGCAGGACGTAATTATCGAGATCATTCATAGGTGTTTTCGGTAATGTCAGGCCGTGTCGGCTGAATGTGCATGAGGTGGTCAGATAAAGAAAAGTCGTATCGGCTGAGTATCAATTAGGCGGTTACAGTGAATTTGCCGCATATGCATGAGGGGTCATATCGACATCTGCTGGGCATCAATCAGGGATGTATAGAGAAAAAGTAGCATCTGCCGCATATGCATCAGGTGGTCATAGATGGAAAATGGCATCTGCTGCATATGAATGAGGAAGCCATATGTACATCGACTGGATATCACTGAGGTAGCCATAGAATAAAAGCATAAGGATTAATGTAGAATGAAAACTATTTTGATTGCCAGTAATGTTACGGGCGGGCTTTACGAGTTCCGTCAGGAGCTCTTGGAGACGCTCACAAAGGATAATAAGGTTATCGTTCTTGGCTCTAAGACGGGACATATTGATGACTTGAAAAACTTAGGCTGTGAAGTCATCGAAACTCCACTGGAGCGGCACGGAACGAACCCGCTGAAGGAACTTAAGCTGGTTTCAAAATATAAGGCCATTATCAAGGAAAAGAAACCGGACGTTGTCCTTACTTACACAGTAAAGCCGAACGTTTATGTGGGCATGGCTTGTGCTTCGTTGGGTATTCCTTATATTGCGAATGTTACCGGTGTTGGTCCGGCCATTGATAATGGAGGGCTGCTTAAGTTCATCACCCTCAACTTATACCGGTACGGACTGAGAAAAGCGAAGAAGGTATTTTTCCAGAACAGAGCCGATATGGAACTGATGGAAAAAGAACACGTTGTGAAGGGGCCTCATGAGTTGATTCCCGGTTCCGGCGTGAATTTGGATCGATACAGCGTCCTTGATTATCCGAAGGGCGAGGAGATCCATTTTGTATTTATAGCCCGCATCGTTAAAGAAAAGGGAATCGAGCAGTATTTGGATATGGTGCATGCGATAAAGGCAAAGTATCCGAACACAGTGTTCCACATCTGCGGAAACTGCACGCCAGCGTATGAAGACAGGATAAAGAAAGAAGTAGACGATGGAATGATCATCTACCACGGCAGAATTCCTGATGTCACAGTGGTTCATAAGCTTTCCTCCTGCACCATCCTTCCATCTTTTTACCCAGAAGGCATGAACAACGTGCTGCTGGAGAGTTGTTCCCTCGGAAGGCCGATCATTACCACAGATCGCCCTGGATGCCGGGAAATCGTGGAAGATGGCGTGAATGGATATATGGTGAAGCAGAGAGATAGTGAGGATCTCATTGAAAAGGTTGAGAAGTTCCTAGGTTTATCTTGGGAAGAAAGACGTGAGATGGGACTGAGGGGACGCGAGAAGGTCGAACGGGAATTCAGCCGGGAGATTGTTGTGAAGAAGTACCTGGAGGAGATTGGTTGATGGATTATAAGAAAATAATTACCCAGCGCTCTACCAGGCAGAGAATACTGAGTGCTCTTTCTTTTATTCCGGATAAGCCGATGCTGAAATTGCAGTACAGAATAAAGACGGGGCGGAAATTGAACTTGAAGAATCCTCAGAGATTCACAGAGAAAGTTCAATGGTACAAGCTTAACTATAAAAATCCGCTGCTGATTCAATGTGTCGATAAGTACGATGTTAGAGAGTACGTGGAGTCAAAGGGGTTAGGAGACATTTTGATTCCGTGTTATGGAGTTTTCGAGACATCTGCTGCTATAAACTGGGCAGACATTCCGGATGAATTCGTCATGAAGGACACTCTCGGTGGCGGAGGAAACTCGGTTGTTATTGTAAGGGATAAGAGCAAAGAGAGTATTGAAGAGCTTTCCGGGAAGGCTGATGCTTGGGTAAAGAAAGACATTCATAAAAAGGGCAGTGGTCGTGAGTGGCCTTATTACAGCGGGAAGAATCATAGGATTATCTTTGAGAAGTTTATCCAAGCAGATGAAGCAGAAGGTGGACTAATCGATTATAAGTTTTCTGCTTCAATGGAAAAGTTGAATTCCTATATGTTATGGGTGATCGATCCGTTGGTCAGAGTGTAAAAGTAAGCATTTTCGATCGTGATTTTAAGAAGCTTCCGGTTCGAAGAGTTGGAGATGAAGAGTTCTTAGGTGCAAAAAAACCGGATAACTTTACCGAAATGATAAAGGTGGCTGAAAAGCTGTCTGAAGATTTTCCGCATGTACGTGTGGATTTATACAATGACAATGGGAAGATTCTATTTGGAGAAATGACCTTTTATAACGCAAGCGGTTATATGGAGTACGATCCAGATAGTTTTGATATTGAGATAGGAAATAGATGGAGTTTATTGATCTAAATCCTAAAGAGGCATGAACTGATGGAAATAATCATATTACCTTGTATTCTTTTTCTGTCAAATTCATCATTCGAGAAGGATTCAGATTATATCATACTCAAAATGGAGCCGAATCTGAAATGATGATGTTTTTTTCACTGCTGCTTGGTGCCTGCTTAGTAGCTATGTCTGAAATGACGGGACATATTGATATTTATGTAATGTTGGCCATATTGCTTTTTTCCGGGGGCTTTTTCTTTGATATATCAAGAAGGCCTTCATATAGAAAGTATTCAGTGCCACTTGCGCTAGGGTATTTTTTTAGGATAGGCCTATTGTTTTATGATGTATATACAAACAATCCATTAAGACTTCCATTAGTTGGAGGTGCACTATCAAGTGACCCATTAAGATTCTATAATGCGGCAATCGGGTATACGCAAGGAATACAGACAAGCTATGGCGGATTTTTTCCGAGAATGCTTGGCGCTATTTTTTCTGTTACTGGAATATCCCGTTTGTGGGCAGAATTTATTGTCTTCATTTTTTCAATTTTTACAATTTTAGTTTTTGTCAAGATAGTTGATGGGCTAGAAGTACCCATTGCTTATCGCAAAAAGGGAACATATTTAATTTGTCTTCTGCCAAATTTTGCCTTCTTGTCTGCTGTATTGAGGCGAGAAACAGTAATTACATTTTTTATTGCACTTTCAGTCAAATACTTTGTCGAATGGTTGAGAGATAATGGTGGAAACAAATCATTTGTATTAGCTTTTGTTTTTGCTTTAAGTGCGTCGCTTTTCCATGGTGCTACAGGTTTGATTGCAATTGCGTACATATTCATTCGAATCATATATAGTCCGACGAGAAAGAGTTTTATTCTTGAAGCAAAAAATATTCTGGGAGCGCTTGTTTTTGCAGCTTTATTTATGTTTGTTTACGCTCGCTTCGGAACAGTGTTCTTTGGAAAAATTGAAAGTAAACTAAGTGCGGGTGTGTATTCATCGGTTCGCGATGCAGGCGGATCAAGTTACGCACGCTATGTAGGTGATGCAAGAACTCCCGTTCGCATGCTCATTTACGCTATACCGAGATTTATGTACTTTATGTTTTCTCCATTCCCGTGGCAATGGAGAGGACTAGGGGATATTATTACCTTTATTTTTAGTTCATGTGTTTATCTTTATATTATTCTTACAACTTTACGATACATACGGCTTACACCAAAAGATGATGAAAACAGGAAAATACTGATAGCGCTACTTGTTATTACATTACTTTGCGCCGCTGTCTTTTCATGGGGTGTTACAAACACCGGGACTGCTACAAGACATAGAGATAAATTCATAGTTCTCTTTGCACTAATGTATACCTTAAGTCAAGAGAAACGCATAAGAATTAATGTTTCTCCAAATAGTAGAAGGTTTTGAACAATATGCGTAGTAAAGTAGTAAAAAATGTCGGAATAATCTTAGGGTGCTCAATAGCTGCCAAGATACTTTCATATATATGGGAAGCAACATTGGCTGCTTTTCTGGGAGCTTCTGATCAGGCAGATGCCTTTTATATGACCACCAGTATCTTTAATATTCTTTATCCAATTTTGGATCTAGGGATCTGGAAAGTCTTCCTCCCTATTTATAAGACTAAATTGGTAAAGAAAGAAGAAGATAGAGCTGAGCAGATTGCCAATATTTCTATCAGTTTTTTCTTTATGCTTTCTGTGGCTCTGGTATTGTTTTTGATTATTTTTGCCAGGCCACTTGTTGGTATTATGGCACCGGGGTTTGAGACTGAAAAGAAAGCACTTACTATCCAATATCTTAGGATATCAGCTCCAGCCTATTTCTTGATGACGACTGCTTCTATCTTAGGTGCCATTTTGCAAAGTAGGGAAAAGTTTCTCGGAAGCCAGATACGGGAGATAGGCAGCCATGTTTCTCGTATCGCCTGTTTGTTTTTATGCTACAGGATCCTTGGTATTTATGCGGCGCTTGTTGCGTTGATTGTTGGTAGTGTTTTCCGTGTTCTGATTCAATTGCCGTTCATCAATTGGAAGTGGAAATTTAAACCGGATTTTCATTTCAAGTATCAGGACATTGTTCCGATGATCAAGGGATTACCTTCTGTTGCGGTCACTGCGGCTATAGCGCATATTAATGGTTTGGTTGATAAAATTGTGGCTTCGGGAGCAGCTACAGGTGCTGTCGCATGTCTGAATTATGGCCACAAATTGATGAATGTCTTTAGCGGTATGATTTCATCGGCAATATCAACTGCAGTTTACCCGACTATGATCCAGCACATTACAAATAATGAAAGCGATAAGCTAAAAGAATTACTGCGTAATGTTCTCGGAGCTTTGATGTTCTTCATTATTCCGATAAGCATATTTTGCTTTCTGTTTTCCACGGAAATGGTCACGGTTGCCTTTCAGCGAGGCGCTTTTGATGCTTCGGCGACCTCTTTGACAGCCGAAGTATTTGTGGGGTATTGCCTTGGTATGTTATTTCTCGGTGTCTCTACCGTGATAACAAACGTGTTTTATGGCTATGGTGATACTAAAATCACAATGTACATCAGCATTGTCAATATTACTCTAAATATTGTATTTGATTTGCTGTTTATTAGATTTTGGGGAGTTGCCGGCCTCGCGTTTGCAACCTCAATATCCGCCATCATTTGCCTCTGCATTCGGATGATATATCTAAAGAAGTATATCAGGGTCGGTTACAAGAGTATCTTTTCGGAGGGTATTAAGATTCTCTTGTTATCGGCTGGAACTTGTTTGATCCCGTATTTCCTGGTAAATAAGTTACTCCACATGAATGTTTACTTTTCACTCCTTTTGAGCGTTGTTATATGCGTAGCTATTTACCTTGCAGCTGCGTATGTATTACGACTTAAAACACTGGACTTCGTGCGCAGCCTAATCGGGAAGAAATTTAAGAAGAAGAGCTGAAAGGAGCCAAACACATCAGGTATATTTTTAGAATTCTGGATATCGGGCTTGCATATTATGTCATCGCGGCTGTAATGGGTGTGATGCTATGGCTTCTGCTGCGGGAAAAAATCAGGGAACAGAGAGTAGCTGTTTCGATTTTGATACCATATCTGTTTCTGGTGTTTGCCGCTACTCTTCTCGCAAGAAGGGTAAGGAATGACGTCCATTTAATCATTTATCCATTTTGGAAGATACGGGCAATCATGAATGGAGGGGCATCAAGAGCGTGGCTGAGAAATGAAATTTTGCTGAATGTTTTACTGCTGTTACCCATTGGAGTGCTGGCACCTGTTTTCTTCAAAAAACGGCGATTCTTGTGGACAGTAGTGGCAGGAGTTGGCGTTTCGATCAGCATTGAGATGCTGCAGTTTCTAACGCATCGCGGATTCGCAGAAATTGATGATGTTATTTTCAATACTCTTGGGGTGCTGGTTGGATTCGGCATCTACAGTTTGATTCAAAAAGGACGGGCCTATGCTCAACAGTGATCAGAAATACATTATTGAGTGCCTGCGCAGCAGTGTCGGCAGGATTGAAAAACCGGATGAATCTCTGGTCGAAGATGAACAACAGCTAATTGAGATTATCCTTCGAAATAGCATTCTGCTGACGGTATATAACAATCTTTCTCCGAACTTAAAGGCTGCGCTTAAACAGCAGTACAATAAGGCGGTTAAGCAGAGCATAACACAGGATTATTAAGGTAAGCGAATAATCCAGGCACTGAGGGATAAAGGTTTAACCTGCATCGGACTGAAAGGTTGGGAGTTACGAAGGTTTTACCCGGATATAACAAAACGGCAAATGACAGATGTGGATCTATATATCTCTCCCTATGACTTTGAAACTATTCGCAAGATTATGTCTGGTCTTGAGTTTGATTGCGGAATACAGGAATCTGCAAGTAAAAACGATACATTCAGGAAAGGTTCGGTTTCGGTTGAGACCCACAAGAGGCTAACGGAAACTGGTGACCCCGTTCTTCTCGAATGGGAAAAAGGACTGCTGGAACGAGCTGTGGATGGTATCAGATTATCCGATGAAGACTTTTATATTCACCATATCATTCATATGCACCATGACTTCGGTAACGGAAGTCTCGGATTGAGGCGGGTTACTGACACATAGTTGCTTCAGCAGAAGGAGATTGATAAGGAAAAAGTTTACGATGTCCTTGATAAATTGAATCTTCTCGATTTTAATGAGCGGATGGTGCGGTTAAGCAAAGCGTGTTTTGAAGATGATCATATGGATGAGCAAATTGAGTTTCTTATTCAGCACGCTTGTAGATACGGTATTTTCGGCACAGAGAAATCTTATAAATCTGCGAGGGTAGTAGCCAGAGGGCCGATTGAAAAGGGGAAAGCCGCAGCGCTGAAAGATGCATTGTTCATGCCATATGAGAAGATGAAAGTGTTGTACCCTGCTCTGGAGAAACAACCGTATCTTCTCCCTTATTACTGGAGTAAGAGATTGATAGGGAAAAGCCACAGGATGAGAAGCAATATTCGCAAAATGGATTACAGCGTTGTGTCAGAAGAGAGCTATGAGGAAATACAACGGTTCTTTTTAGCCGGAGGGTATAAAGCATAAAGAGGAAGGTAAATACATGATCCAATTAACAACACCGATATCAGAAGAAGATATCAATAATCTCCACGTTGGAGATACTGTAGAAATTTCCGGTTACATCCTCTGTGGAAGAGATGCTGTACTGCCGAAAGTGCTGAAGATGATTGAAGACGGGACTATCGATACTCTCGGCGTTGATCTTCACGGACAGGTTATTTTCCACACAGCCGTCAGCCCCGCGGGAGTAGGGCCGACAAGTTCAAATAAACTTGAAATCGAATCATCCATCGCTCCGCTGTCTGCAGCAGGCATCAAGCTCCATTTGGGCAAAGGTGAGCTGCATCCTGAGACGATAACC
>FZPS01000027.1_pt402 | contig 19520 bp, 20 predicted proteins | sample 1817821 | NCBI WGS metagenome assembly FZPS01 (sample SAMEA104158645, study PRJEB21678) | metagenome | place: Germany | collected 2015-04-21
GAGGTCTCCATATCCAGGGTCGCTCATCAACCCGCTCCTAAGTATCCTTTAAGCAGCAGGGCACTGGAGCATGTCGCCCGGCGTCACCGAAAACACCCGAATCACCCGCTGTCTATTTGGTATGAATCCAGGAATCACCGTTTAAATGTTTATGAACCTTCGTTTGCAATTTGCAAATACACCTGTGTTGACGAAATATCCGAATGCCCCAGCATCATTTGCACATCCTTGAGATCCCTTCCCCTCTGCACCAGATGCGCTGCAAATGAATGCCTCAGTGTATGAGGAGTAATATCTTTGTTGATATTGGCCTTTGATGTGTAATACTTAACAATTTTCCAAAACCCCTGCCTTGTCAGCCTTTTTCCGTTAGTATTAACAAACAGGGATTTTTCGTCCTTCTCTCTGAGCATGAACGGTCTTACCTTCTCAAGATATTCCTTCATAAGTTCAACACATTTCCTTGAAATCGGTATTTTACGTTCGCGGTTACTATGACAGCATGTTAAAATTGCTTTTTGAAGATCCAAATCTTCAACATTCAGTGCAATCAGTTCCGACACTCTGATTCCTGTAGAATAAAGCAATTCAAGCATTGCTTTGTCACGAACGCCTTTCAAACCAATTCTATTTGGCTGATTTAACAGTATTTCCACTTCTTCTACGGAAAGAATCTGAGGAATCTTTTTTTCTATCTTCGGTGATTCAAGCCCAATTGTCGGATTACCTGTCATAAAGTCATGAGAAATTAAGAATCTGTAAAATGCCCTGATTGATGCGAGGCTTCTTGAAATAGTTGTAACTGCCCGTCCTTGATTGTTCTGATATGCCATGTAGGTTGAAATCGTTGCTTTATTGCTTTGCTGGATACTGTTAACATTTTTGCACTGAAGAAATGCGATATATTGCTCGATATCCCGTTGGTATGACATAAGCGTATTTTGGGAAAGCTTTTTCTCATCTCTGAGATAATGGATAAATGCTGTAACCAGATTGTCCATTTTTCTATCACCCCTATATTCGAGTTAAGTTAGAAGACTTATACTTTTATATCTCGTGAACCTGAGCTGTCCCAATTCTGCCGATTTGTAGAGTGCTTTGGTAAAATAAGTATCCGCTTTTTGTGAAAATTATACCCTAACTGTTAGGCATTAATCAAACATGATATAAATTTCCGAATTATGTTACATAACAAAAATGCAGGCCAGATGCGTTGAACGAATATTTAAAAAAAATTTCATTAACAATAATTAACTTGTATTTCCCAAAACTAAACCCAAAAACCATTATTGAAAATAAAAAATTCAAATACCAAACTATAACCCATACCGATTAACTATAATCTATAAATTTTTCCTATATACTAATTTACCACTTAATTCATTTTTATGCAAACTTAACTTGTTTTATACTCACCGCGTATTATTCTGTCGGCAAGAAAAATACCTATTATTGTTTTTGCATCAGTTATTTCCCCGCTATTAACCATAGAAATGCAGTCTGTAACCGAATATTCGCCGCTTGTAATAAATTCGTCCTCGTCGGGGCATGCTTCACATTTAGTCAACCCGGTAGCCACATACATATGCAGCACTTCATCGGAAAAACCGGGCGCTGAATGTATTGTCATAACCTTATGCAGGTTTTTGGCCTGATAGCCTGTTTCTTCAGACAATTCTCTTTCGGCGCAGGCCACAGGTTCTTCATCTTTATCCAGTTTGCCCGCGGGTATTTCCAAAGAAATCATATCACATGGTTTCCTGTATTGCTTTACAAGCAGGATATTTCCATTATCTTTAATAGGAACAATAACAGCCGCTCCCGGATGCCGCACAACGTCCCTTGTCGCTTCCTTGCCGTTAGGAAGCAGGACAGTTATCTTTTCGACGTTAATAATATTTCCCGTATACTTTCTTTCTTCTTTAATTGTCCTTTCGAAGTAGTCCATTTTCAATCTCCCTTTTCCTTCATTTTTAAAATCTCGCCGGTTGCCAGCTTATCGCACCTGTTATTATATTCATTGTCGGAATGCCCTTTAACCTTAATAAAGTCAACAGAATGAACGTTTGTTAATCGTTCAAGCTCTTTCCAAAGATCCTGGTTTTTAAGCTCTTCCTTCTTATCACCGCGTGTCCAGCCGTTTCTTTTCCAATTATCTATCCAGCCCTCGTTAAACGAATTGATGAGATAGGCACTATCACTGTACAGTTTTACCCTGCAAGGCTCTTTCAGCGCTTTAAGCCCTTCAATTGCCGCCCTTAATTCCATTCTGTTGTTTGTGGTGTTTTTTTCGTATCCTGATAGAATTTTTTCTGTCCCTTTATATATAAGAATGGCTCCCCAGCCTCCATCACCGGGGTTGCCGGAACAAGCTCCATCGGTATATATTTCAACTTCTTTCACTTATCTATCTCCTTAGCAATTTCTCTTGCTTTTTTTGTGCATTCGATCATAGATGTAATTACCGCGTCCCTGAAACCTTTGCGTTCAAGCATCGCAACGGCTTCAATAGTAGTTCCGCCGGGAGAACATACCATATCTTTAAGTTCACCGGGGTGTTTGCCTGTATCCAGAACCATTTTAGCAGCTCCGAGCACCGCCTGTGCCGCCAAACGGTAGCTTAACGCTCTTGCTATTCCGGATTGCACCGCCGCATCGGCCATTGCTTCAATAAATAAATAGACATATGCCGGACTGCTTCCCGTTACGGCTGTAACCTCACTCATAAGTGATTCATCCAGTTCTTCCACTTTTCCGACACATTTGAAAATACCTTTTACTGTTTCACGCTCAGCCTTATTAATACTTTTGTCAAAAGAAACAACTGTCATTCCCTCTCCTATCAACGTGGGGGTGTTCGGCATAGTGCGTACAATTTTTATGCTATCACCAAGGATTTTCTTATAAAACTTAATTGGAAGCCCAACAGCAACAGTAACAAAAATTGTTGAATCACTGAACGAACCAACGCATTCATTTAAAACATCTCTCATATAAACAGGTTTTACCGCAATAACAACAATATCGCATTGCTTTACAAGGGCGGGTATCGAAGACATTACTCGCACAGGATACAGGCTTGCCAGCTCTTTTGTTACTGTTTTGTTTATATCGTATGCGTACAATTCAAAATTACCGGAGTCGGCAATTGATAATCCTTTAATAAGAGCGCTTCCAATATTTCCGGTACCAATAAACCCTGTTTTTACAGCCATTGTACATACTCCTTCCATATAAACAACTGGAAAAACACATCAATTCCACAAATTAACAATCATCATCAATAAGGCTAATTTGCTCCGTCTGTTCAAACCGTATATTCAAATGACGGTACGCAAGACGTGTAGCCTTTCGGCCTCTCGGTGTTTTTTGAATAAAACCCAGTTGAATCAAAAACGGTTCATATACATCCTCAATCGTTTCCGCTTCCTCACCTGTAGAAGCTGCAAGGGTATCAAGCCCAACCGGTCCTCCGGCAAATTTTTGTATAATACAATATAATAAATTTCTGTCTTCCTTATCCAGGCCTTTTTCATCCACTTCAAGCGCTTCAAGGCCATATTTCGCTATCTTTATGTCTATAATCCCATTTGAGCGCACCTGCGCAAAATCTCTTATCCTTCTCAACAGGCGGTTCGCAATCCTTGGTGTCCCCCTTGCTCTTCCGGCAATTTCCACCGCCGCGTCGGCAGTTATTTCTATGTTTAGTATTTTTGCGGAACGCATTACTATTTTCTTTAACTCCTCTTTCGTATAAAGCTCCAAGCGGTTGATAATACCAAACCTGTCACGCAGGGGAGATGTTAGCAAGCCTGCTCTTGTAGTCGCTCCTATCAATGTAAACCTCGAAAGGTCAAGACGTATCGAACGGGCTCCCGGACCTTTCCCGATTATAATATCCAGGGCAAAATCCTCCATCGCCGGATACAGTATCTCTTCTACCGCTCGGTTAAGCCGATGGATTTCGTCGATAAAAAAAACATCCATAGGCGCAAGGTTAGTAAGGATTGCTGCAAGGTCTCCGGGTTTTTCAATCGCCGGGCCGGATGTTACCTTTATGCTAACCCCCATTTCCTGGGCTATAATACCTGCAAGCGTGGTTTTTCCAAGTCCGGGAGGACCATATAGCAATACATGGTCAAGCGGCTCTTTTCTCTGCTTCGCAGCCTCTATAAAAACCATCAGGTTTTCCTTAACCTTCTCCTGGCCTATATATTCATCGAAGCATCTTGGCCTAAGTCCCGCTTCTTCGAAATCTTCCCGCTTGAATTTATAGTCTACAATCCTTTCATCCAAAATTAACGCCTCCATTACAATTCCGTTAAGGTATTACTATGCCTAAGACAAAAACTCACTATTCGGCTCATAAAAGAGATAACAAACATTTATTAAATTAGCGTTCTGACAAAACAATAGTATCTTTTTAATTTTCGGTTTATATCACAAGACTCTTTAGAGCATCGCGAATAATATCTTCAAGGCTTTTATCGTCACTAAACACACGTGACACCGCGCTGTTCGCTTCATGTCCGGAATACCCGAGCATAATTAGGGCGCTGATAGCTTCCTGAATTTTGCTTGCCGGTTTATCAATACCCCCTGTTCCGGAGCTTGACAGTGCTTCAATATCACTGCTTATTTCTTTCTTTAACTTATCTTTTAGCTCAAATATAATTCTCATCGCTGTTTTTTTCCCAATACCGGGCGCCTTTACAAACGCGTTGACATCATCGGTCAATACTGCAAGTCCAAATTGCGAAGGATGCATAACAGAAACAACTGACATCGCAACTTTCGGTCCCACTCCGGAAACCTTTATTAGCTGCTCAAACATTTTCAGCTCTTCCTCTGTAAGAAACCCGAACAAAATCCAGCCATCTTCCCGTACATTCAGATATGTATGCATTTTTACTTCGGAACCTATACTGTTAAGCTTTTCAAACGTGTTCGTCGGAACAACAATACGATAGCCTATCGAGCCGGTTTCGACTACTATATAATCCTGTCCTTTTGCCGCTAAAACCCCTTTAATATATGCAAACATATACTTTTTACTTCTCCTTTAAAAATAATAATTTATGTCATCAAAACTTAGCCGATAAATATTGGAATACTTAATGACAGAACATTTTCCCTATCTTATTGCAGCTGAATAATCATATGCGGGTTATCCCCAATTTTTAATGTTAAAGAGCATTTCCGCCGATTCTCGAACAATGGGCATGGCAAATTGCAGCAGCCAGCGCATCGGCAGCATCATCGGGTTTTGGGATCTTTTCAAGGTTTAGTAAAATTTTAACCATATGCTGTACCTGAACCTTGTCTGCCCGTCCATACCCGGTAACACCCTGTTTCACCTGGAGCGGAGTATACTCGTATACCGGTATTCCTGCACGTGCCGCGCATAAAAGCGCTACACCCCTGCCTTGTCCTACTTTAATAGCTGTTTTTGAGTTGTTGTTGAAAAACAAATCCTCAACCGATACTGCATCCGGCATGTATTTGTCAATTAACTCAACGAGGCCTTTTTCCAATACAAGTAAACGGTTTGCCAGCGGCAGTGAAGCACTTGTAGTAATGACGCCGTAATCAATCAGTTGAAAACTGTTTCCGCTGTAATTTACAATCCCGTATCCCAAAATGGCAAACCCCGGATCAATTCCCATTACAACCACAATCTATTTCTCCTTATGTTATGTTTTTGAGTAAATAAAAAATCAAGTATTGCATAAATATACATTCTAATGTATAATTATTAAAATGAATAATTTTCCGCAAATCTGCAATATGCTAATATTTTAACATAGAATGGGGAGATTTTGTATGGCAAATAAGGAAAAAGTTGTACTTGCGTACTCCGGCGGCCTTGATACTTCAATAATTATTCCATGGTTGAAGGAAAACTATGATTACGAAGTTATCGCAATGGCAGCGGATGTCGGACAGGGAGAAGAACTTGAACCGCTTAACGAAAAAGCTATAAAAACAGGTGCTTCTAAATTGTATATTGAAGATCTGAAAGAGGAATTTATCACCGATTATGTCTTTCCGACATTGAAAGCAGGTGCGAAATACGAGGGGAAATACCTCTTAGGCACTTCTTTTGCAAGGCCGATTATAGCGAAGAGAATGGTTGAAATTGCCAAAAGGGAAGGAGCCGTTGCGATTGCGCATGGAGCGACAGGCAAAGGCAATGACCAGGTGCGTTTTGAACTGACGGTAAAAGCCCTTGCCCCCGAACTTAAAATAATCGCCCCGTGGAGAATATGGGACATACGTTCCCGCGAGGACGCGATAGACTATGCGATGGCGCGTAATATTCCCATACCGGTTACCAAAGAGGATAATTACAGCCGTGACAGGAACTTATGGCATTTAAGCCATGAGGGTTCCGAGTTGGAAGACCCGGCGAATGAGCCTTGCTACGATAAGCTTTTGAAGCTTTCGGTCACACCTGAAAATGCTCCCGACAAACCTGCTTATATTGAAATTGAATTCGAACAGGGCATACCGGTAAAACTGAATGGTTCCATCAAAAAGCCCGTTGACCTTGTAATGGAGCTAAACAAAATTGGAGGAGAAAACGGGATCGGGATTATAGATATTGTTGAAAACAGGCTTGTCGGAATGAAATCAAGAGGTGTTTATGAAACTCCCGGGGGCACAATATTGTATGCCGCCCATCGGGAACTTGAGCTGCTTTGTCTTGATCGTGACACTTTGCATTATAAGGATATATTGTCACACCGTTTTGCAGAACTTGTATATTACGGTCAGTGGTTCACCCCACTTCGTGAAGCCCTATCGGCTTTTGTCGATTCTACGCAAAAAACGGTTACAGGCAAAGTCAGGCTTAAACTTTACAAAGGAAACATTATTCCTGCCGGAACTGAAGCCCCTTATTCGCTGTTCAGCGAAGAACTTTGCACCTTTGGCAGAGACGAAGTATATAACCAGAAAGACGCGGAAGGATTTATAAACCTTTTTGGCCTCCCGACTAAAGTACAGGCAATGATGAAGAAAAAATGCGGGCTTGAATAATATCCGGTTTTTCGAGGCTGGATTGCGAAAAATCCGAATTCTATGAATATGGAGGAAATGTAATGAAGCTGTGGAGCGGTCGTTTTTCAAAATCTACGGATCCGCTGGTTGATGATTTTAACTCGTCTATCCGTTTCGATAGCCGCCTATATAAGCATGATATCTTAGGAAGCGTGGCTCATACAAAAATGCTTGGGAAATGCGGAATTATTCCCGAGGAGGAATCTTCGCTAATTTGCAAAACGCTTCTTGAAATCCTTGCGGATATTGAAAATGGCAATATCGAATTCGAAGCCGACGCTGAAGACATACATATGAATATTGAGAAAATCCTTATATCCCGGATAGGAGAAACAGGCAAGAAGCTGCACACCGGGCGTTCAAGGAACGATCAGGTATCCGTTGACACGCGAATGTATTTAAAAGATGAAAATATTCAGATTCGCAACATGATCACGGAGTTTATATCTGTGCTTATCCGTATCGCGGAGCAGAACCTTGATGTTATAATGCCTGGTTATACGCATCTGCAGAGGGCTCAGCCCGTAACATTCGCCCATCATCTGATGGCATATGTTCAAATGCTGCTAAGGGATCGGGAAAGGCTTTCGGATTGTTATGCCCGTATGAATGTCATGCCCCTTGGTTCATGTGCTCTTGCCGGTACAACCTACAATCTTGACAGGAGAATGACGGCTATAGAGCTTGGGTTTGACGCAATTACCGAAAACAGCATAGACGCCGTATCGGACCGTGATTTTGTACTGGAAATGGCTTTCTGTCTTTCAGTTTTAATGATGCATATGAGCCGTTTCAGTGAAGAGATTATTTTATGGTGTTCCCATGAATTCTCCTTTATAGAGCTTGATGATGCCTTCAGCACAGGAAGCAGCATCATGCCGCAGAAAAAAAATCCTGATATTGCGGAGCTGGTCCGTGGAAAAAGCGGTCGGGTATACGGCAACCTGATGGCTCTGCTGACTGTGATGAAAGCTCTGCCGCTGGCCTATAACAAAGATATGCAGGAAGATAAGGAGGCAATATTCGATTCAATTGATACGGTAAAAATGTGCCTTCCGGTATTCACAAAAATGATAGAAACAATGAAAATAAACCGTGACAATATGCTTAACGCGGCCAAAAGCGGTTTTACAAACGCTACCGATATAGCCGATTATCTGGTAAAAAGAGGCGTGCCATTCCGCGATTCGCATAATATAACCGGAAAAATAGTTGCTTACTGCATAGAACATAAAAAGGACATCAGCGAACTGACAATGGAAGAGTTCAATTCCTTTTCGCCTGTTTTTGAAGAAGACATTTACAGCGAAATTACGCTTAAAGCGTGTGTGAACGGCAGAAAGCTCACGGGAGGGCCGGCTGAGGAAAGCGTAAAGGCATCAATTGCAAAAGTGAAAAAACTTCTTTAATAAGCAAACACAGGAAGGCTGTCCGACAGCTTTCCTGTATTTTTTTAAATTCATAGTATTCGTTCCCATGGCTTAATCGGTATATCCGGTGCAGATTCAGTGACCCTTTATAAAAAGCCCCGGCTTTTCTACCGGAGCTTTCAATAGGGTTTTGCTTTCTTATCAAGGGCTTTGCCCATACTATACCAGGAATCTCTTAGCTTCTTCCTCATAGCTCCGTCAAGTGTACTTTCAATAACATCATTAAACTGTCTGCGCATTCTGTGGTATTCTCGAATATCAAATTCTTCTTTCTCTAACAGTGCGTCCATTTCTTCCAGCCATTCCATAAGATAATCGATACCCATATATTCCTTGGAAGCCTTTTTCTTTAAATGTGCTACCACAAGCTTTACCGCTTTTCTTTTTACATCGGCATCGGTTAATTGTTTTTTTGTGCTTTTTTCAGTCTTAACATCCATTACCGCTCCTACTCCTTTCTATTATAACGAGGTAAAAGATGGGCTTACGCCCTACCTCTGTTTTCGTCAAGCAAAGACATGTGCAAAAATCTTTTATTTCTGCTTCAATGGTGGGTATACTCCATCACTGTGGGGGCATCTGATAAAATGGCCTTGTGCGAAATTACGCGACAAAACTAGGCTCTGAAAATAACGGAAGCCTCGTTATACTGTAAATAACTATGAACAAACTAATGTAAATAAATATTTCTGCAAAACAAGCAAACCACAGGAACGTTATAAAATTGCTAAAATACTATAATTAATTGCACCGGACTGCAAACAGTAAAATTCCCGGTGCATTATTATTATATCTTAAATCTTCCAGAAATGCAAATTCAAAATAAGGCAAAATCAGGGGATTTTTGCCCATTGTACAATGGGCAAAAATCGGAACTTTATTTCCGCGGGTCCTGCTTTGGGTGTTTCGTTTCCTTGGGCGACAATGCACATAACGATAACACGCATAAAAATCAGAATATTTTTGAAAAGAGGTCAATATGTATCCGCTGTTACAGCACAGTTCTTGTGAAGAGATATTATACAATGGCCATACAAAAGCTGGAGAGTAACGGCAGAGCACGGCTAGTAAGTAATTAATTTCTTACCGTTTAGCTTTTCAGGATCTATCAGGCTTTCCTTTCCTTTTGGAACAACAACGGTCCTCGGGTCGCCGTCGCTTATATACATCCTGTCCCTTGTCATATTCGGAAGCCAATATGTAAGGTCGAACTTTATCTCTTCCTTGCCCTGTGAACGAATACGAGCTACATAACCGGGATTATAGTCTTTATGAATGGAAGGCACGCTCGGTGTCGACCCGACTGCCATAATAGTCTCATGGAAATAACGGGTACCTTCAAATTCTCCCTGTTCCATCGCGTCTTTCAGTTCTTCAGGCGCTTTTCCTCCATGCGGCAGGGCGAGCGAATAAAATGAACCGTCTTTTATTATCTCCTGCAAGCGTTTTTGATTCCTGCCGAGTCTTTCATAAATCTGATCACGGTTCTTTGATTCTGAAAAATTGAAATGTCCCCATGAATGGTTACCGACTTCAAAACCGTAACTTGTCAATATTTCCAGTCTTTCTTTCAATGCACCGGCGCCTTCGAAAGTCTTTTCTTCCTTATCCATATTCAAATAGAAAATACCTCTAAGCCCGAAATCGGGATGCTTCTGGCTGAACTTAATCATTATTCCAACGGCAGATTTGGGATTTACAACCAGCTTGCCGTTTTCCTCGATTAGGTTGAACTGTCCGGAAGAACCGTCATCAAACGTAAATACCATTGGCTTCATGCCCGCGGGAACCGATATGTTATGATCTATGAAATCACGCATGCTGATAAGCCTGTAACCTTTATTATACAACGTCTCAAGCAGGTTTTCGAAAGCGTCGAATGAAGTTGTGAACTCTACATCTGTTGTTAAATCCAAATCCTCTATAAAATTGTGAAACATGATAATCGGTATATCACCGGACTCATTCGGCTTTATTTCCGAATAATCAACAGGCTCTATTTCTATTTCCGGTGCTGGCGACAACGCTGCCTGTTCCGGAGATGATACAGCCGGTGTCGGTGACAAGGCTCCATGTTCAGGAGATGAAACGGCCGGTGTCGGAGAAGTTGCTGAAGTTGACGGTTCCTGTTCGGTTCCGGGTTCCTTTGGTTCGTCGATTATTTGTTCCGAAGGCGGAGTTTTTTCATTCCCGCTTTTAATAATGCATGACACCGCTATTAACAAACATACTGCCAGCGATAACATAATGATTCCTTTTAAGATTCTCATCTTTTGTTTTCACTCCCAAAGCATTAATATTCTATCCCGTTTCTTGCACATATTCCTTTGTCATAAGGATGCTTTACTTTTTCAATTAATGATATATAGTCTGCAAGCTTACGCAAACTGTCCGATGCATCACGGCCTGTACATATTATTTCCGTTTTTCCCGGTTTTTTTATTAACACATCCGCTATATCTTCTTCCGAAAGCAGCCTGCTGCCAATAACGTCAAGAATTTCATCAAGCACAACCACATCCCATTTCCCGGATAAAATTTCTTCGCGGACGTGCCGCCAGCCTTCTTGAAGATCTTCTTGCGTTTCAGCCAACTGTTTTTCAGTCATTTTCCACAGGAATAAAGGATGTCTCTGATTCGGGCGGAAAAAATAAAGCTTTCCGGTAAACTTCTCCAATATATTTTTCTCACCTGTTACCGTATTCTTTAGAAATTGGACAAAAAAAACCTTAAGACCCGCTCCAAGAGCCCTCACCGCAAGACCTGCCGCGGCGGTGGTTTTTCCTTTTCCATTACCGATATACAGGTGGATCATTCCCTGTGACAGCATACCGTTTCCTTTCAGAGTAATAGAAAAAAATACAGCACTGAAAAACAAATATATATTTGTCTTAAGCAATACCGCAGCTACTAAAAAATAATTTAATTTTATTATATTACAATATGTTTCGTACCGCAACGAAAACTACGCACATGCCCGCTATTTTCTGTATTTACTGAAGGGGTTCGGCGTTTTCCCGATTCCTTTATATCTGCCGGCAGGCTTCGCTTTCCTGTTCATTCCGATAATACTGCCGACAGCTCCGGCCAGTATGCCTGACAATATCATTATAATCGCGCGGCTGTTCAGCATGAAATCTTTATAAGCAATACTGCTGGCCATATATAGTATGATCATATATAAAAGCCCGCATATTGTTCCCTTTAGCACCCCGTTTTTTTGGTTAAGAACCCCTGATTTAAACCCTGCCGCAATTAAACCCGTCAATGTGGCAATCAATACTGCAATCGTAGTATACTTTTCGGGAAAATCGGTAAAAGCCAAAACAGCAGCTAAAATTAACAGAACCGGAACAGTAATGCCGTAAGCGGTTATCAGCGCGGAACCAATGCCATACCCTTCCGTCTTGACTGCGCTACGGCTTTTTGTCTTATCCAACATACTATTCCCCCCTAAATTTACTTATACTGTTCAGACGCTGCTATTCGAACTATTGTACTATAGCGGCGGCAAGGAGCTTCATTTGCAATTCATACCGGGTAAACAGCGGGTGATTAGCGGGTCGAGGCATTGCTGCCGCGTTCCAGTTGGTACGCGGCTCTGATTCGGGTGTTTTCGGTGACGCCGGGCGACATGCTCCAGCGCCCTGCTGCTTAAAGGATACTTAGGAGTGGTTTCCTTTTATTGTACAATAGTTATTAAACTGCTACATACCTGAACAGTAACCTTCGCTTCAATGTATGCACGGCGAACAGACTTTAGAACCGGTTAAACCATGGAAATCACTTCCTGCATTATTAATAAAGCTGTAACATCATTACGTTAACTTGAATAAACTGTTATTGAAAATAATATCAGGGGGTCATGAACATGGGCTCACGTGAAAGAGGAATGTTTGGATGCAACAGTGAAATATTGTTCTTCATTATCCTGTTCCTGCTTCTGTTCTGCAGCGATTGCTGCGGATGCGGTATACGTAATTAAAAGCATGGAATGGGAGAATTTAACGTAAAGGAGGGAATAATAATGTCAGACGGATTCTTTGGTGATCGGAACAATAGTGAAGTTCTTTTCTTCATTTTGATTTTCCTGTGCTTGTTCTTTAAGTGTGATCATAATCGTGTGCTTGGTTTCGGCGACAAGTGCTGAATCAAAATACTCTAAATTGAAAAAAGCGCATAAATATTACCTTTAATAATTTCACCACTCATAATAAAAGAAGCGGCACTCCGCTTCTTTTGCTTTAAACTTACAGCCTCTGCTGCCTTTTCATATTCATTATTTTTATGCCGCCCGCCGGTCAATTATATTCTTCCCGTTCGGTACTAAGATTTTTCACTTCCTTAACATAGCAAATAAGGTATATGGCAGACGCGGCAATTGAGATTACAGTACCCGCCCACATAAAATATACTGCCGCGGGAATGTTTAAAAAAGCAAGTACGATCCCCGCAAAAAGAACAGCGGCGGCAGCCTTTCCAACCCAATTCGATGAAACCACGATTTTCTTGCGAAGGAAAAACAAAGATCCAATAATCATAGCAATCTCTTTAATTAGAAGAATGAAGAAAAAATAATACGGCAGCCTCTCATCCCCGGCCAAAAGCAGCAGAGCGGTTAATTGGATTGCTTTATCAGCGAACGGATCGGCAAGTTTTCCGAAATTAGTTATAAAATTGTACTTCCGTGCGATATATCCGTCCAGGATATCGGTTAATTCAGCAAGAATAAAAATAATTAAGCTCTCCGTCCATTTTTCTGAAATTATTAATAAAGCCATTACAGGGACCGCTATAAGTCTAAGTATTGTTAAAATGTTAGGTACATGCCGCCATTTGCTCTTATTCATCCTCGAAGTTCTCCCCCTGCATGAATATATTGTTAAGCAGTTGATATAAATCAGAGTGATATTTTTTCATATTGACAGGTTTTAATTGCCTGTTTGCCCAGACATGTTCGGTTTCGCCGGAAGCAGCAGGTTTTATGCCGCCCTTTCTGAAAATCTCATACCGGAATATAATCCGTGCAGGTTTCATATCCTTAACACCGGCTTTTACAATTACCGTGTCACCATAATAACACGGAGACATGTATCTGCATTTCAAGCCCAGTAAAGGAAGCATAATCCCATCCTTCTCTAACTGCCCGTACGTTATACCTGCTTTTTGTATCAGATCGGTTCTGCCGCATTCAAACCATATAGGGTAAACCGAATGATGGACAACACCCATTTGATCCGTTTCCTGATATCTAACAACAATTTCAGTTTCTGATAACATTCAGCCCTCCCAACATTACAATGCCAAAATTTTATTTAGCTCAATCATTTCTTCGTCAATCGTTTTTTTCATTGAAAGGGCTTCGGCTAAATCATAATCGGTAATCTGTCCGTTTATAAACGACACTGCTCTGTTTACATGTCCATCTCTCAGCAGTTTAACCGCATGAGCGCCCATACGGCTTGCCATTACCCTGTCATAAACCGTAGGGCTTCCTCCGCGCTGAATATGACCTAAAATAGTTGCCCGGGTTTTAATCTCGGTTTTCTTTTCTATGTATTCGGCTATTTCCACAGCTCCGCCGACACCTTCCGCAATAACGACAAGATAGTGTTTTTTCCCGCGGTTTCTTCCTTCAATAATCGGCTTTATTATATCTATATCTATATTAAAGTCCTTTTCCGGCAAAACCACAGCTTCCGCGCCTCCCGATATCGCAACATTCAGCGCGATATACCCGGCTTTTCTGCCCATAACCTCAAGAACACTGCAGCGTTCATGCGAATATGCCGTATCCCTTATTTTATCTATAGCATCCTGCACGGTGTTCATTGCAGTATCGAAACCTATTGTATATTCCGTGCATGTAATATCGTTATCAATAGTACCGGGTATACAAATTACCGGTAGTCCTTTTTTGCCCAAGTCAAGAGCTCCGCGGTACGAGCCATCGCCACCGATAACAACAAGCGCATCAATTCCAAAAACCCCCGCAATTGCTATTGCTTTATTTACACCCGCTTCAGTATTAAACTCCGGTGATCTTGCAGTTTGAAGCGCAGTACCGCCCCTGTGTATTAAATCGCCCACCGAACGCGCTGTCATTTCTTCAATATCGCCCTTTAAAAGGCCTTCATAACCTTTCCGAATGCCCATAACCTTAAGCCCATAATATATGCCGGCTCTGACAACGGCACGTACCGCAGCGTTCATTCCGGGAGCGTCGCCTCCGCTTGTTAAAACACCTATAGTCTTTAACTTGCCCATTCTTCCACCACTCTTCTAAATATATAATGAATAGCCCGTGTTATTCACACGGGCATACTTATGAATGCATTATTAAAATAAATAATCAGAAGCCTTTTTCTATTATTATGCTGTGGGCTTCTTCCACTTCACCTTCCGGAACTGATACTTCAAAATAGTTGTCGTTTTTTTCTTTCTGGCTGACCGGATTCAGCTTTACAAGTATACCTTCAGCTTCAAGAATTGCTTTAAGTTTTTCAGCCATCTCCTTGTTTTGGGCCATATATACAACAGTCCACATTTTACGCTCCCCCCTGTTAATTCAGGTCTTTTAAACAACGGAAGAAACTGCCTGGCAATTTCAAAAACCAGCAGGATATCCATTACCGGCTGTATCGATTGTAATAACTACGACATTACTATATATTATTTTCAAAAAAAACGCAAGTAACAAACCTTTTATTCATCCATTTATTTCCAAATTGCGTTTTTTGCCGGTACTATGTCCTGTTTTACATTCTCTGCGCCCAGCATGTTCTTCAATTCACTTATAAGAGTCTTATTCAGCGATACTCTAAAGCCTTTTTTTATTGTACCCGCATGATAAATATATACCGGGATTGTTCCGTCAAAGTATTTCAGTATCGAACAGACAGCGTGGACAACTTTCTTGCCGGTATCCGCGGGTATGCGTACTTTCAGGCACTCCATCACAGCCTGATATTCTTTATTTATTTCCTGAATATTGCCTGTGTTTTTTGTTGTTCCGCCGGATAAAGCAGAGTTTCTTATCGACTCAATAGGTTTTTCACCCTTAACAATCGGCTTTGCCATATCCATAATAATTTTTGGCGCCTCATCTTCCCTGACGCTAATTTTTCCCTCAATCCAGATCGGCAATTCCGGTTTTAGAAAAGCCCCATATTTTTCGAGTGCGTTTGGAAATACAATCACTTCCATCTGCCCCAGCAGATCCTCCACGGTAATAAAAGCCATCAATTGATTGCTTTTTGTCGTAATAGTCTTGATATCGGTGACTAAACCGGCAACACGGGCAAAAGCACCGTCTGCGACATTGTTTCCGGATACGTCGTCAGGCTTTTCCTCGTCTGTCAAATCAACGGAATGAACAGTTACCCAATTATTTATGTCATCTTCAAACTCTCTTAAAGGATGTCCGGACAAATATAACCCAAGCATATCCTTTTCCATTGCCAGAAGAAGCCTGTCGTCATATTCATCAATCTCCGGGTATGACACGTCAAAACAGGCGGACTTCAAATCCCCGCCGTCGAAAAAAGACAGCTGGCCTTCCATTTTCATTTTTTTAACATGCGTGATGTTGTCGATTATCTTTTCGTACGAGTTAATAAGTCTTGAACGATAGACCTTCAGTGAATCAAAAGCACCGCTTTTTATAAGGCTTTCAACACACCGTTTATTCAAATCCCTTCCTTCCATTCTCTCGCATAAATCAGGCAAACTTATAAACGGACCGTTTTTTTCCCTTTCCGCAATGAGCTGTTTCACAACACTTGTGCCGACATTTTTAACAGCCGCAAGCCCAAACCTTATTTTGCCGTCGGACACCGTAAACCCAAGACCGCTTTCATTAATATCGGGAGGAAGTACCTTAATACCCATTTTTCTGCATTCATATACATAGCGTGATATTTTTTCCGGTGAACCAAGAAAACTGTTCAAAAGCGCCGCCATAAATTCAACCGGGTAATAGTGCTTAAGCCAAGCGGTCTGATACCCAACAACAGCATATGCGGCGGCATGGGATTTGTTAAACGCGTAGCTGGCGAAATCAGACATTTCATCAAATATCTCATTTGCCGTTTTCTCATCCAGACCATTGCGTATAGCGCCCGGAATTATCACTTTCCCGGATGAATCCGTTTCCCCGTAAACAAACCTTTGACGTTCATCATCCATTACTTCCTTTTTTTTCTTTGACATAGCCCTTCGGACAAGATCGGAGCGGCCAAGCGAATACCCGGCCAAATCCCTTACAATCTGCATTACCTGTTCCTGATAAACAATACAGCCATAAGTTACATCAAGAATCGGCTCAAGCAAAGGATGGGCATACCGGATTTCTTCCGGATTTTTTTTATTTCTGATATACCTTGGTATTTGATCCATAGGACCAGGGCGATACAAAGATATTCCGGCAATAATGTCTTCTATTGAAGAAGGCTTTAGTTCGGTAAAAAACTGTGTCATGCCTGAGCTTTCCAATTGAAACACCCCTGCAGTGTCACCATCTGATATCATCTTAAAAATTTCCGGATCATTCATATCAATATTATCGATATCAATCTTTTTCTCATGGTTCTTTTCTATCATGCTTACCGCGTCACGTATTACCGTAAGTGTTCTGAGACCGAGGAAATCCATTTTCAAAAGCCCCAGCTCTTCAAGCGTTGTCATCGGAAACTGGGTAGATATATTTCCTTCGCTCTGGTAAAGAGGAACATATTCGGTAATCGGTTCGCTTGAAATAACAACTCCCGCAGCATGTGTGGAAGCATGCCGCGGCATTCCCTCAAGAAGAATGGCGGTATTAATCAGCTCATGTACTCGGTGGTCGTTTTCGTAGGCCTGTCTTAATTCATTATTCAATTCAAGAGCCTTCTTTATACTCATACCAATTTGCATCGGTATCATTTTCGCGATTCTGTCAACCTCGGAATACGGAATTGCCAATGCCCGTCCTACATCCCTTATCGCCGCCCTTGCGGCCATAGTTCCAAAGGTTATTATTTGGGCTACCCTGTCTTTTCCGTATTTGTTAACTACATAATCGATTACTTCACCGCGTCTTTCATAGCAGAAATCTATATCAATATCGGGCATGCTTATTCTTTCCGGGTTAAGAAACCTTTCAAATATTAGGTTATAGCGTATCGGATCAACATTCGTGATTCCAAGGCAGTACGAAACCAAACTCCCCGCGGCCGAGCCCCTGCCTGGGCCGACCATTATATTGTTTTCCCTTGCATAACGGATAAAATCCGATACAATAAGAAAATAGTCCACATAATTCATCTGTCTGATAACCGAAAGCTCATATTCAAGCCGTTCCAAAAGAGACTTGTCTTCTTTATAACGCTCATGAAAGCCTTTCAAACATAATTCTCGCAGATAATAAAACGGTTCTGTGTTTTCCGGCACTTGAAATGTAGGAAGCCGGGGGTTTCCAAACTCAATTTCGACATTGCATTCGCCGGCGATTTTAACAGCATTTTCGATAGCTTCAGGACAATAATGAAAATGATTGTACATTTGATCCGGGGATTTCAAGTAGAGTTCATCTGTTCTAAATGTCATCCTGTCTTCATCTTCAATTGTTTTTGCCGTTTGTATGCACATCAGTATTTCCTGTGCTCTTGCGTCCTCTTTGTTCAGATAATGAACATCATTCGTGGCAACAAGCGGGATTCCGGTTTCAGTTGACAGCTCGCGGAGTTTCATATTGACAAATTTCTGTTCTTCAATGCCGTTATGCTGAAGCTCAAGGTAAAAGTTCCCCTTGCCGAAAATAGCTTCAAACCGGACAGCAAGTTCTTTTGCCCTCTCATACCTGTTCTCCGCCAGAGCTCTCGGAATATCTCCCGCAAGGCATGCGCTTAAACAAATCAAGCCTTCATGGTATTGTTCCAAAAGGCTTATATCAATTCTCGGCTTATAGTAAAAACCTTCGATATAACCTGCTGAAACCAGCTTCATAAGGTTTTTGTAACCTGTCGAGTTCTTTGCAAGCAATATTAAATGGCCCTGATCGGCATCAAGCCTTGAATCCTTGTCAAACCTGGAACGCGCGGCAGTGTAAACCTCGCATCCCATAATCGGCTTAATCCCGTTTTTTACGCAAGCTCTGTAAAAGTCTATCACACCAAACATAGACCCATGATCGGTAATTGCAACCGCATCCATTCCAAGCTCCTTAACCTGTTCCACAAGCGAATCAATCCGGCATGCTCCGTCAAGAAGGCTATATTCGGTATGAACATGCAAATGAACAAAAGAACCCATTTATCATGCCCCTTTTAAAGAAATGCTCAAAAACAAATGTTCCTATAAATTATAACATAACGGAACTTAGCTGCAAACTTTCATACTTTCATATTTTTGTCCATAAGTTTCTTATTTAAGGATACGCAGGAATAGTGTTCGCAAGTTACCTTACGAACTATTGTACAATAACGTCAACATAGAGCTTCATTTGCAAGAGATATATAGTTCAGCTCGGGCAAGTCGAAACTCGCAAAAATGCTTTGAAATATTTTTGTAGGAAGCATTTCTGCTCAGACAGTCGACTTGCTTATCCTCGCTCTGACTATATATCTCTAAGCTGCATTTTCGCTATAGTTTCCTTTTATTGTACAATAGTTCTTCCAAGTAGCCCACATATTCACTCCGATAAGCCAGCGGGTGATTCGGGTGTTTTCGGCGACGACGGGCGACATGCTCCAGCGCCCTGCTGCTAATAGGAAACTGCGGAGCGGGTTAATGAGCGACCTGGGATATGGAGACCTCTGTGCAAAAATATGCTCCGCTTAATGCGTGTTATCGTTATGTGCTTTGTCGCCCAAGGAAACGAAACACCCGAAGCAGGACCCGCGGGAATAGTGTTCGCAAATTACCTTACGAACTATTGTACAATAACGTCAACATAGAGCTTCATTTGCAAGAGATATATAGTTCAGCTCGGGCAAGTCGAAACTCGCAAAAATGCTTTGAAATATTTTTGTAGGAAGCATTTTTGCTCAG
>FZPS01000227.1_pt264 | contig 19493 bp, 18 predicted proteins | sample 1817821 | NCBI WGS metagenome assembly FZPS01 (sample SAMEA104158645, study PRJEB21678) | metagenome | place: Germany | collected 2015-04-21
GTAATATAAAGGTCTATCCTTCTGATTTGTTGTACTTTGAGGTGCAAAGTGGAATCACAGTTTTTGTAAATGAATTTTACAAAGAAACTGTGATACTATACACACTTGCCGAATTAGAAGAGATGTTGGGTGATTTATGGTTTGAAAGAATTAATAAATCACAAATCGTAAACCTTAAAAAGATTACTTATATTAGACCACTGCTAAACTCTAAGATTGAGCTAACCTTAACAGGAGACATTAAACTCGAAGTTAATCGTTCCTATTTAAGGGCTTTTAAGAAAGCCTTAAATGAAAAAGGAGGAGTTTAATATGTTAGCACTTTACATTGTTTTAGGAATTATTACTCTAGCACTTGGATTAATCTTAACTATGAGATTAATTTGGAATGTTAGACTAAGAAGATTTCAAAAGAAAAACGGGATTCCATTTTCTAGGGAATCAAAAGTTGCATTCGGATCTAATATTGCAGGCTTAAACTTATTATTGTTAGTTGGTATACTAACAATATTTGGTGGCATTTCTTCAATTAAAAATCAATCAAACATTACTTTTAAAGAATATACTGAAGGAAATGTGACGTATACGAATGCAAAGCAGTTTTCTAGTAATGAGGAATTTGAAAAAATTGTTTCAAACATTAGAAAAACTGAATACAAACACCGAGGTGAAGTTAAAGGTCAACCGGGTGCCGATAAAGATGCAACCCCACCAGGAAATGAACCAGGCAGAAATGGTGATGAGACTAGCTCATCTGATACTTATGAACAAGTCTTAGGAATATCTGAAGCAGATATTGCTAAGGTATCAAAAAGTGGAGATGCGTTATTTTACGCACCAACTTATGGACAAAGCGTCTACAAAATTAGACTAGGTCTTTATGGTGAGCACTTAGGTGAATATGAACGCAAGATATTTAATGATGTGATGATTACTGAGATGATCTTACATGAGAAATATCTAATTGTATTTGGTAGAACTTATCCTAGTTTAGAAAAAGATTTAGAAGGTAGAGATAGACCAGCTGAATTATATGCATCAATTGGTCGTTATTGGGACTTTTATAAATCAGTTTATCTAGTATTTGAAGTTGACACATTTAAAGAAGTAGTAAGAGGAGAAGTTGAAGGTAGTTTAATTGAAACTAGATTAGTTGGTGATGTTTTATATATGTTATCAAGAAGACATATTGAGTTTGATGATCGAAACAGACCAGTGAACTTACCAGATTTTAAAGACATTTACTACTTTAGTGGCGATTTTGCAACTACAGGACTGACAATGTTAACATCATTTAATCTTGGTACATTAGAATCTAAAGAATTAGGTTTTGTTGGTGAAAATCAATCATTTTTCATGGGACACAACTATATTATTTTAGTTTCTTATCGTTGGAACATTGAAAAAACTATTTCTAGTGTTATCGTAGTTGATTACGATAAGAAAACTGGTGATATGAAATATGTCGGATCTAGTGAAGTAGTAGGTATGGTATTAAACCAATACTTTATGGATGATTATAAAGAACAAGTTAGAGTAGTTACTACTCACGGTCCTAATAGTCTTAACTCACTTTATATATTCCAAGTTGATGAAAAATCAGATAAACTTAAACTACTTAGTTTATTAAATGAAGGAATTGGTAAAGAAAGAGAATCAGTTAAAAGCGTTAGCTTTAAAGAAGATATCGTTCAAATTGTAACTTTCTTTGTGATGGACCCTTTATATACAATTGATTTATCAGATCCATATAATCCAAAGATTTTACCAAATCCAGTTGAAGAAGAGGGCTTCTCTACTGGTATTACAATTTGGGATGATCACGGTAACTCAATAGGTATTGGCTTTATGAGTGACGGGGAAGGTAGAATAACCGGTGTTAAAGTATCAGCTTATCGTAGTGGTGTTAATGTACCGGTTCAAATAGTTGAGTTTTCATATGAAAAATATGGTTATGTATACGTACCAGCCACATATAACCAAAGACAAAACTTATTTGTCGACAAAAAATTAGAGTTATACGGATTTATTATGCATAATGTAAGATTAGAATCAACACCAATTGACTCTGAAAAACCTTATGAAGAAAGATATAAATCAATGGTTGTTGTGTTCCATATTAACTTTGATAAAGCTGATGAGTACATTATGACCTTAGTTCCAAAATTAACTGACGAGTTATACAATTACAATATTGAAAAAATCGTCTCAGTTAACGAAACAATTCATATTTTATCTAGAATTGAAGATTTAAACTTCAATATGACTACTTACACATTTTCAAGCCCACTTAGATTTGACGGGTATGAAATCAATGGTGATAAATAGTTATTATTAAAAATTAATAAGGCCTCCAAGATTTTCTTGGAGGTCTTTTTCATTTGGAATATTATAAAATTAATAGTAGAATGTATGTATAATAGCGGGAGGTATTATTATGGGATATGAAAGTTTAGCATTAAACAGTAGAAAAGCTAAAAAGAAAAAACCTTGGTATATGATTTTAATTCATACATTATTAATAATTATTAGTATAATATTACTATTTGGAGTAGCAATATTAGTTTTCTTTACAGTTGTTGAATACAGACCAAAAAAATTAGAAGAAGCTAAAATAATAAATAACCAAATTAACTTAGTTAAGTTTAATGAAGAATACCAAGCCTTAACTTTTAACATTGGCTATGGTTCACTTGGTAAAGATGAAGACTTTGTAATGGACGGTGGCAAAAAAGGAATACCCGAGTCAAGGGAAGTAGTTGAAGGTTACTTAGCAGGAATTAAAGATATTATAAATACTTATTCATCAGAGTTTTACTTTATTCAAGAAGTAGATATCAATTCAAGAAGAAGTTATAAAATTAACCAGCAACAATACATTCTAGATAACTTAGGTACAACTTATAACTCTACATTTGCCTTAAACTATAAAGCACTGTTTGTACCATTTCCTTTCTCATTTACCCAATATATGGGCAAAGTTGAAAGTGGAGTTTCCACTTTTACTAACTTTAAAGTAGAAAATAGTGAAAGACATCAGTTCCCTGGTGGATTTAGCTGGCCAGTTAGAACGGTTAACTTAAAACGCGGAATGCTAGTAAACTATCATAAAATTGAAGGTAGCGACAAAATGTTTGTAGTTGTTAACTTACATATGTCAGCATATGATTCAAGTGGTAAACTAAGAGAACAAGAAATGACTTATCTAAAAGATTTTATGATAGAACATAAAAAGCTTGGTAATTATGTTTTAATTGGTGGAGACTTTAATCAAACTTTCCCTGAAGTAACACTTGAGGTAAGGGAAAACCCATATTTTACACCATATAAAATTGAGGATACTTACTTACCAGAAGGTTATCAATTTAAAATTGATCCAAATGTAACAACATCAAGACTTTTAAACCAACCATATAATCCAAGCGATATCGAAAATACATATTATTTTATAATAGATGGGTTTATTGTATCTGATAATATTGAAGTTACTCTAGTTGAAGGACTTGATTTAGGTTATGTTCATAGTGACCATAACCCAGTAAGATTAAAATTTAAATTAGTCGAGTAATAAGGGGCCTTGGCCCTTTATTTTTATTACATATGTTTTTTTATAATAACATTTATTGTATAATAGATAGGAAGTTTATAGTAAAAATCTTTAAGGGGGATTTATGACTACAGGTGAAGTTTTTCAAAACTTGATGTTAGTCCTTGGGGGACTGGCGCTTTTTATTTATGGAATCGATTTAATGTCAAACTCATTAAAGAGTGCAGCAGGAAATCGTTTAAAAGTCATTATAGAAAAAACAACTAATGCCCGTTGGAAGGGTATTTTAGTCGGAATAGCACTTACAGTATTAATCCAATCATCATCAGCCGTAACAGTATTAATTATAGGGCTTGTTAGTGTTGATTTATTATCACTTAGACAAGCGGTTGCTGTCATTATTGGCGCTAATATTGGTACAACCATTACCTCAATATTAATTGGTCTTCCGATTGCTAGTTGGGGCTTGTGGTTTGTATTAATTGGGGTCTTATTATTTTTTATATTTAAAAGAAATGTCCCAAGAAATGTTGGACGAAGTATTATTGGATTTGGACTTTTATTTATTGGTCTTCAGTTTTTAGCTGAAGGAGTATTAGTAGTAGCTAAAGCCCAGTGGGCTCAAGATACTATGAAGTATTTAGGAAATCCAGAAGTTCCTGGATTTTGGGCATTAGGATTTGGATTTTCTACAGCATTTACTCTAATTATTCAATCATCATCTGCAGCAGTTGGTATTATTCAAAAACTTTATGCAATTGGAACTCCAGATAATCCTACAATTACATTAATAGGCGCTATACCTATGATACTTGGAGCTAACTTAGGAACTACAATTACTGGGATTTTTGCTTCCATTAGAGGAAACAAAAATGCTAAAAGAGTCGCACTCGTTCACGTAATATATAACTTGGCAGCTGTTGTATTAATTATGCCATTAATTGTACCCATTGGTCATTTACTACAATCAATTGAAAATGCGATTTTAGTTAATAATAAGATGATGACAATTGCTATTATTCACGTATTTGTTAATATTGCTGCAGCACTTGTTATGGTTTGGTTAATTAATCCACTTGTAAGATTTGTTACTTGGGTCATTAAAGATATTGATCATAGTGATGAATTATCACAAGTTTTAGATGAAAACATCTTAATTGGCACACCAAGTGTGGCCCTAACTTATGTTAAATCAGGAATATTTATTATGAGTGACAAAGTATTTGAATACTTGCAACTCTTAAAAAGTTATCAATTTGAAAACAACTCTAGAAGTTATGAATTAGGAATGGAACTTGAAGATATTATTGACGATTATGATAAAAGACTACATAATTATATGATTACACTAGTTCAAAAAAATGAGCTTTCGAGTTATGATTCAAATCGCTTATCAGGTTATTTAGATATTATTAGTGATTTAGAAAGAATTGCTGATCACTTTACTAACATATTAGGTTTTATCCAACAAAGATATGAATTTAATCAAGAAATGCACGAACAAGAATCAATTGAACTTCATCAATTTTATAAAAGTATTGAAGAGATGATAGGTAAATGTCTTGGTTCACTTGCAAGAAGAGATGTTAATTTAGCGCTGGAAGTTCAAGATTTAGAAATTCAATCGGATATTATGGAAAAAACATTTAGACACAATTATAATGAAAGATTAAAATCTGGAGAAGTTCAATTTTCTGCTTCATCTAATTATCTTGATATTCTTTCAAATTTAGAAAGAGTAGCTGACCACTTAACAAACATAAGTGAAACAGTAGTAACTATTTATCAACCAGATGCTAGAAGAGAAGCAAGAAGCATTAATATAAGATAACATTATAAAAGGGCGCCGCTTAACTTACGAATCATAATAAATATATTTATTATTGATTTTTGTAAAATAAGCGGCGTTTTTCTTTGAATAACTATATGATTATATAATAATCATGAAATGTGATAAAATAAAATGGATGTGTTAAACACAAAAATACGTATAGGTGGTGATTAAATTGTCAATCTTAAATGCCATAATTCAAGCAGAAGCAGAAGCTAAAAACTTAATTTTAGAAGCTAAAAATGACCAAAAGACAATTATTGAAACGTCTAAAATTCATGGTGAAGAAGAAGCTAAAAAGATTTTAGAAAATGCTAATTTAGAAGCGACAAAAATCATAAATGATAACAAAGAACAACTAAAAGCTAATAAGGAAGCTAATGAATTAGAATTAGCTAAAATTACAAGTATTGTTAACGAGGATGCTGATAGAAAAATTGAAAAGCTAACAGACTTTGTTGTAGGTAAGGTGTTAGAACTATGATTGTCAAGATGAAAAAGGCAAAAGTATTTGTCTTAAAGGAGTATGAGGAAGAATTAAAACGCTCTTTACAAAGATACGGCGTTTTAATGATTACTAATAATCAAGGACAACAAAGAGTAGTTGACACTTCTTATGAAGACAATATTATTAATCGTACTAACAGAGTTATTAAAGAATTAGATAAATATAAGGAGAAGCCAAAACTGCTATCTCCTACTTTTCAAGTTGTTGATTATGAAAGATTTTCTGATATTAGAGAAGAACAAATCGAGCTACTTGAAAAAGTAGAAAAAATGTTAGCTAAAATCTCAAGACTAAAAGAGCATAATGAAGAAAGACTAGAAGCTAACAAAGTTTTACTTCCATTTGAAAACTTAGAAGTTAAAATTAGAGATATTAAAACTTTAGAATATGCACATATTTACTTAGGTCAAGTTTTAGAATCTAACCAAGAAGCATTTAATGGGTATTTAGAACTAAACAATATCGATTATAAAACATATGGTAGTAATGCAAGTGGTTTAGCATATGCTATAGCATCAAAAGAAGATATTTTAACAGATTTAGAAAATGCCGGTTTTCAAAAAGTAAACTTACCTTTAATTAATCATTTAGTTAAAGATGAAATTGAACATAACCTTGAAGTAATTAATATCGGGGAATCTCAAATCTTAACCTTAGAAGAAGGATTAAAAGAAATAGCTAAAAGTTTAGATGAATTAAAACTTCTAAGCGATCAGATGTTATCAGAGCGCGAACTTAAAAAATATCAAGCAAGTGAAACAGAACAAACAATTTATTTTGAAGGATGGGTACGCGAAGATCATATTAAGAAATTAGAAAAATCAATTTCTAGAGTTACTGATGACTACGAAATTGACCTAAGAGATCCTCACCCACAAGAACTACCACCAACAAGTCATAAAAATAATAAGTTTGTAAAACCATTTGAAACAATTACTGATATGTTCTCAGTTCCAAACTATAATGAGTTTGATCCAAACCCAATTATGTCAATCTTTTATTGGATGTTCTTTGGAATGATGATGGGAGACTGGGGATACGGCATTGTAATGGCAATCTTATTTGGTTTATTCTTATTAATTAAAAAACCAAAAGGAGAGTTTAAAAAACTCGTTCAAGTCTTATTTTATGCAAGTATACCATCAATTTTATTTGGAATACTTTATGGTAGTGTCTTTGGAATAAGCTTTGATATTGGTAAAGCATTATTTGGTGTTAAGTTTCAAGTCTTTGATCCAATGAATGAGCCAATACCAATGCTAATTGCGGCATTAATAGTAGGAGTTGTCCATATTTTTGTAGCACTTATTATAAAAGCATTCAAACTAGCTAAAGAAAAAGACTATCTTGGAATACTTGCAGAAAGTATTAGCTGGATATTACTAATACCAGGATTAGCAGTGTTAATTGCATTTCCAGATTACAAGTTATACGGAATTATTGCTGCAACGATCGGGGCAGCATTCATCTTACTATTTAGCGGACGTAAAAATAAAGGCGTCTTTGGTAAGATTACTGGTGGTTTAGGCGGATTATATGGTATTACTGGATATCTATCAGATATCTTGTCATACTCAAGAATATTAGCACTAGCCTTATCATCAGGAGTTATTGCTTATTCAATGAATATCATTGGAATGATGGTCATTGGACCATGGTATGGTTATATATTAGGAATTATCGTATTTATTATCGGTCACGTATTTAATTTAGCAATGGGCTTATTATCAGCATACGTACATGATAGTAGATTACAATATATTGAGTTTTTCGGTAAATTCTATGAAGGTGGAGGATATGCCTTTAAACCATTAGAATTACAATACAATTATATTTATAAAATTGAAGATAAAGATTTATAGGAGGAAATAAAGATGGAAATTGGAGTAGTATATGCAATATTAGGAGCGGCAATCGCAACAGCGTTAGCCGGAGCTGGATCAGCAATAGGAGTTGCGATTGCAGCTAAAGCAGGTAACGGAGTTATCTCAGAAAAACCAGATTTATTTGGTCGTGTTTTAATTTTACAAGCTCTACCTGGTACACAAGGTATTTACGGGTTTTTAATGGCAGTACTAATATTATCTAAAATTGGTCTACTTGGTGGAGGCGCACTTGCTTTAACACCTGCGGTTGGATTAGGATTTTTATATGCATCACTGCCAATTGCAATTGGTGGATTAGTATCTGGTATCTTCCAAGGAAAAGCAGCGGCAGCAGCTATTCACATGGTAGCTAAACAACCAAACTTATCAGCACGCGGTATGACAATGACTGCGATTGTTGAAACTTACGCAATTTTAGCATTACTAGTTAGTATTTTAATGTGGGTTTCAATCCCAGTTTAAAAAATTAGGATGTGATTAAGGTGAGTAAAGATAAAAAAACAGAAATAAATATCCAAGAAGAAAAAAGTATAGAGAAAAAAGCATCAATTAGTGATGCTATTTTAGCAATCGGTAAATCGGAAGCTAAAGAAATAAGAAAAAAAGCTGATAAAGAAGCTAAAGAAATCGAATCAAAATTAATAAATGATGCTAAAAAAGAAGCTGATGAAATTATCTTAAAAGCTAAAGTAGAAGCTGACGGACTTTTAAAAAGTCAAGAAATGTCTCATGAGCTTGCTAAAAGACAAGCCATGCTTGTTGCCAAAAGTAAGATGATGGATAAGCTTTTTGATAATGCATATGAAAAAATCAAAACATTATCAGAAAAAGAGTTTTTAGAATTTATTATTAACTTACTAAAAGATGAAAAATATGAAGGAACTGAAGAAATTAAAGTAAATAAAAATGATTATAAACTTTATGAAAAATTAATTCCAAAAGTTAATAAAGAATTAAAAACTAACTTTATTCTATCAAAAGATCCAGTTAATATAGATAGTGGATTTTTAATTATTGGTAAGTATTATGACTTAAATTTTGATTTTATGGAAATTATTGAGTTAGTTAGAAAAAAATATGAAACTAAACTATCAGAGGAGCTATTTAACTAATAATGAATTATATTTTTGCTAGTGGAGCGATTGGTGTTAAAACTACCGAGCTCTTTAAGGAAAATGAATATTTAACACTTCAAAAAGCTGATAAAGGCGATTACTTTAAAACATTACGTGACCTTGGTTACGGTTTTGATCATGTCGCTTATTACTTAGATGATGTTATTACTAATGAACTAATCAAAGTAAAATCCCAGCTTTTACAAGTCGTACCAAGCCCAAATATAATAAGACTTTGGTTTTTAAAGTATGATTTAATTAATATTAAATTAATTATTAAAAATCATTATTTCTTACAAAACCAAGATATTAAATTTGATCAAGCGGCAACTATTTCAGTTGATGAGTTAAAAGAAGCCTTAATTAATAATAACTTTGATAAAGTTAGTGATATTAACACGAAATTACTTCGATCAATTAATGAACAAGTAAATAATAAAATGACTAGCCAACAAGTAAGTCTTTTAGTAGATAAAATAGTATATAACTATATTTTAGATGAAGCTATTAGATTAGGTGAGGCACCATTTATTACATACTTTAAAGAGTATATTGATTCAAGAAATCTATTAACTATGTATCGTGCAGAAAAAATTAATCTAAATCAAAATCTATTAAAAGAAGCTTTAATTGCTGGTGGTTTTGTATCAATTGATACACTACTTTCAATTTATCAAAAACTTCCACTTGAACAAGTCGAAGTTTTAAAACTTCACTATTCAAAAGAAGTGTTAGAAGTAATACAAACACTTAATGAACATAAAGATTTATCACTACTGGAAAAAGTAAGTAGTGAAGAAATATTAGAAAAATTAGTTAACTACGGCTATGATACGTTCTCAAGTGGACCAGTAGTTAATTATTTAGTTAAAAAAGAATTTGAAATTAATAACGTAAGAAGATTATATTTTGATAAAGATATTGATCTTAGTAAGTTATTAAAATATTAGGAGGGAAGTAAATGAAACATCCACAAATAGCTTGTATAGGCGAAAATGAAGATATTATTATCTTTAATGGAATTGGAATTACTCCCTTTGTTATAAAAGACCGTAAAGAAGTCTCAAAAAAGATCGACGAACTTGCCGAAGGCGGCACAAAGGTAGTGATTGTTAGTGATATTTTCCAAGAAGGTATTAGTGAAACCTTAGAAAAATATCAGGAACAATCATTTCCAATTATTCTATTACTACCATTAGGTGGAGTAGAAACTGGACTCGGAATCGAAAAAATAAGAAAAGATGTCGAAAGAGCCATCGGCATTAACATCTTTTAGGAGTGATATATATGCAGAAAAATAAGAAAAAACATGGAATTATTACTAAAGTTTCAGGACCACTAATTGTAGCTAAAGGAATGCAAGACGTTCAAGTATATGACGTAGTGCATGTAAGTGAGCGAAGATTAATTGGTGAAGTTATTGAACTTCGTGATGATTTAGCATCAATTCAAGTTTATGAAGAGACTGCTGGAATTGGACCAGGAGAACCAGTCTATTTTACTAATGAACCATTATCAGTAGAACTTGGACCTGGTTTAATTGAAGGAATATTCGATGGTATTCAAAGACCACTTGATGCTATTTATGAAGTTAGTGGTAATCAAATTCCACTTGGAATTGATATTCCTAAGTTAAACAGAGAAAAAATTTGGGACTTTAAACCAACTTCTAAAGTTGGTGACGTTGTAAAAGGCGGAGACATTATTGGAGAAGTACTTGAGACAAACTCTGTTAACCATAAAATTATGGTTCCACCTAATATTAGTGGAAAAATTGTAAAAATTAACGAAGTTAGTGGACCAGTTACTGAAACTGTTTGTGAACTAGAAGATAAAAATGGCAACATTATTAAACTAAATATGATTCAATACTGGCCAGTTCGTAAACGTAGACCATACTTAGAAAAAATTGCTCCAAATCAACCAATGATTACTGGACAAAGAGTTATTGATACATTATTTCCAATCGCAATGGGCGGAATTGCAGCAATTCCTGGACCATTTGGATCTGGAAAAACTGTTGTTCAACACCAACTAGCAAAATGGGCTGAAGCCGATATTATAGTTTATGTAGGTTGTGGTGAACGCGGTAATGAGATGACTGACGTATTAATGGAGTTCCCACGACTAGATGACCCTAGAACTGGTGAAACTTTAATGAAACGTACAGTATTAATTGCTAATACATCAAATATGCCAGTTGCTGCTAGAGAAGCATCAATTTATACTGGTATTACCATTGCTGAATATTTTAGAGATATGGGCTATAAAGTAGCGATCATGGCTGATTCAACATCACGCTGGGCGGAAGCACTTCGTGAAATGTCAGGACGTTTAGAAGAAATGCCAGGTGAAGAAGGATATCCAGCTTACCTTTCATCAAGACTTGCTGAGTTTTATGAAAGAGCAGGTTATGTAAAAACAATCGGATCTAATCCAAGAGAAGGTGCAGTTACGGCAATTGGGGCGGTATCGCCACCAGGTGGAGATACTTCAGAACCAGTCAGCCAGGCCACTTTAAGAATTGTTAAAGTATTTTGGGGCTTAAGCGCACAACTAGCATACGCTAGACACTTCCCAGCAATTGACTGGATTAGAAGTTATTCGCTTTACCAGGACGTATTAGACGATTATTTTGATAAAAATATTAAATCTCGTTGGTCATATCAAGTAAGAAGAACAATGACAATCTTACAAGAAGAATCTTCACTACAAGAAATTGTTCGCTTAGTTGGTATGGACTCACTAGATTACAACGACCGTTTAAAATTAAACGCTGCTGGAATGATTAGAGAAGACTTCTTACATCAAAATGCTTTCCATGAGGTTGATACTCATACATCACTACAAAAGCAATATTTAATGTTAAATATTATTTTTGAGTGGTATGATCATGCCTTAAAAGCAATCAAAGAAAGAGTTAGATACGAAAATTTAGTAAATATGGAAGTTTTAGAAGAAATCGGAAGACTAAAATATGTAACTGAAGATGAGTTTTTAACAAGTTATAAAGAAATTAGAACTAAAATGCGTGAAGAATTTGAAAAGATAAGTGGGTGATTAAATGGCTGTAAGAGAATATAAAACAATTAAAGAAGTAGTAGGACCACTAATGTTAGTTGATCATGTTGAAGGTGTTAAGTTTGATGAGTTAGTACGAATTAAACAAGCTAATGGTGAAACTAGATTGGGTAAGGTTTTAGAAATTGATAATGATAAAGCACTAGTTCAGCTATTTGAAAGCTCACAAGGATTAAAAATAGATGATGCAAAAGCTGTCTTTTTAGGACATGGAATTGAAATTGAATTATCACCAGACATTTTAGGTAGAGTCTTTGACGGTTTAGGTAGACCAATTGATGGTGGTGGTAAAATTATTCCAGAAATGACAATGGATATTAACGGAACACCACTAAATCCAGTGGCAAGAGATTATCCATCTGAGTTTATTCAAACTGGTGTTAGTGCCATTGATGGCCTTAACACTTTAGTTAGAGGACAAAAATTACCAATTTTCTCTGGATCAGGACTTCCACACGCAAGACTTGCCGCACAAATTGCAAGACAAGCTAAAGTATTAGGTTCTGGCGATAAATTTGCGGTAGTATTTGCTGCAATAGGTATTACATTTGAAGAAGCCGATTATTTTATTAAAGATTTTAGAGACTCAGGAGCAATTGAGCGTAGTGTGATGTTTGTTAACCTTGCTGATGACCCAGCAATTGAGCGTATTGCTACTCCAAGAATGGCAATTACGGCTGCTGAGTATTTAGCATTTGAACTTGGAATGCACGTGTTAGTAATTATTACTGATATTACTAACTATGCTGAAGCACTTAGAGAAGTCTCAGCAGCTAGAAAAGAAGTTCCAGGTAGAAGAGGATATCCAGGTTATTTATATACTGACCTTGCAACGCTTTATGAGCGTGCAGGTCGCGTTAGAGGATCAACTGGATCAATTACGCAAATTCCAATTCTAACAATGCCAGAAGAAGATAAAACACATCCAATTCCGGACTTAACTGGATATATTACTGAAGGACAAATTATCTTAACTCGTGAGTTATACATGAAAGGTGTTTTTCCACCAATTGATGTACTACCATCACTATCTAGACTTAAAGATAAAGGAATTGGTGAAGGTAAGACAAGAGAAGATCACGCTGATACAATGAATCAATTGTTTGCGGCTTATGCACGCGGTAAAGAAGCAAAAGAACTTTCAACTATTCTAGGTGAAAGTGCCCTATCTGATATTGATAAATTGTATGCTAAATTTGCTGATGAATTTGAAAATCAATATGTTTCTCAAGGATTTTCAAAAGATCGTTCGATTGAAGAAACTCTTAATTTAGGTTGGGATTTATTATCAATTTTACCAAGAGCGGAACTTCGTAGAATTAGTTTAAAAAATATAGAAAAATATTATCCTAATAAGGATGAATAATAAAGAGGTATTACATGGCTAGAAAACAAGTTACTGCAACAAGAATGGAACTAACTAGGCTCCGTAATCAACTTCAAATCGCTAAAAGAGGTCATAAATTATTAAAAGATAAACAAGACGAAATGGTTCGTCAGTTTATGATAATAGTTAGACAAAACAGAGAACTACGATTAGAAGTTGAACATGAGCTAATTTTAGTCATGCAAAAATTTAATAATGCTAAAAACAAATCATCTAAAACTCAAATTAACGAAGCGTTATTAGTACCAGCAAGAAACTTAGAATTAAAAGAAAAAGTAAATTATATAATGAATATCGAAACTCCATATTTGGAGTTTGAAACCAGTAAGGATTTTGACCTTACATATAGTTTTTTTACTTCACCATTAGAATTAGATGAATCACTTTTAAACTTAGCAAGTTTACTTCCTAAGTTAATTGAACTAGCGCAGCTTGATAAAGCTAGTTCAATGTTAGCATCTGAAATTGAAAAAACAAGGCGTAGAGTAAACGCCATTGAATATGTAATGATGCCAGAGATGGAAGCAATGATTAAAGAAATTAGAATGAAGTTAGAAGATAATGAGCGTTCTAACATTGTAAGACTTATGAAGAGTAAAGAAATTATTTTAGAAAACGAAGAAAAAGCAAAAAGAGGACATTAAAAAATGGAACAATTATTACAAAAATACGCAGAACTAATAGTAAAAGTAGGAGCTAACGTTCAAAAAGATCAACGAGTTTTAATTCGTGCCACTACTGATAATAATAAAATAGTTCGCTTAATTACTAAAGAAGCCTACTTAGTAGGAGCTAAAGAAGTATTAGTACAATGGTCAGATGATGAGGTTAGTTTACTTGACGGACTACATCAATCAATTGAAACAATGAAAGAAGTACCAGAATACGTAGTAAAAAGAGCTGAGTACTTAGTTGAAGAAAATGTATGTCACATTGCAATTACTTCACCAGTACCGGGGCTACTTAAAGATGTAGATCCAAATAAACTTCAAGCTAGAGCCTTAGCTACTCAAACCAAACTTCAATTTTTCCAAGAGTTTGTTATGGGTAACGGTGTTCAATGGGTTGTCGCTGCTGCACCTAATCCAACATGGGCTAAAAGAGTATTTCCAGAAGCTAAATCTAGTGATGAAGCAGAAAAATTATTATGGGAAGCAATTTTAAAAGCAAGCCGTGTTACTAAAGATAATGACCCAATTAAAGAATGGGAACTACATAATAAAACATTATCTAAACACAACAATCTTTTAAATGAGTTAAACTTTAAATCACTACACTTTAAAAATAGTTTAGGTACTGACATTACTGTTGAGTTAATTAAAGACCATATTTGGTCTGGTGGCCAAGAAGTAAGTTTAAAAGGTGTATTATTTAATCCAAATATACCAACTGAAGAAACATTTACAATGCCTTACAAATATGGAGTTAATGGTAAAGTAGTTGCTACTAAACCACTTAACTACCAAGGTAAGTTAATTGAAGATTTTTGGTTAGAGTTTAAAGATGGTAAAGTAGTAAATCACTTTGCCAAAAAAGAACAAGCTGCTCTTGAAGCACTTCTTAATTTAGATGAAGGCTCAAGATACTTAGGAGAGATTGCCCTAATTTCTCATGACTCACCAATTTCTAATATGAACATCTTATTTTATAATACTTTATTTGATGAGAATGCTTCATGCCATATGGCATTAGGAAGAGCTTATCCAATGAATGTTAAAGGTGGAACAAACATGACTAAAGAAGAGCTTCAAGCAATCGATTACAACAACTCATTAAATCATGAAGATTTCATGTTTGGTTCAAGTGATATGGAAATTGTAGGAACAAAATATAACGGAGAGAAAGTAGTAGTTTTTAAAAATGGTAACTTTGCAATATAAAAAATGAGAAAGATATATTTATTGTTGGCATTTGTTTTAGTATTATTACTATCTAGTTGCCAAACAAAAACCCTTGAAGTTAACTTTTATGCTGATGATGTTTTATTAAAAAGTGAAGAAGTTGAAACTAATCAATCAGCAACCGCACCTGATGCTCCAGATAAAGAAGGTTACACCTTCATTAAATGGGATCAAGATTTTAGTAAGGTATCAAAAGATCTTAAAGTTAATGCTGTTTATGAAATTAAAAAATATCAAGTTAAGTTCTTTGTTGATGATAATCAAATTGGCGAAGTCCAATATGTAAATCATGGTGAAGCGGCAGTTGCACCAGATGTAGTCATTATTAAACCAGGTTATAAACATATCGGTTGGGATAAAGACGGCAAAAATATTCAAGCAAGCATCGATATTTTTGCTAAATTTGAAGAAGTAACTGATCGTTATACATTATCACTGTCTGAAGGAGTTACTTCAAATACTGATTTAACTGATTTATTATATAACCAAGAAGTAACGATTACTGTTACAACACCAGAAGGAAAGAAACTCGTTAATGTTAAGTTAAATGGTGAGATAATTAGTTTATTAGATAATAATACTCATACATTTAGAATTACAAGCGATACTAACATAGAAGCAACATTTCAAGATTATGTTGAACCAACAAGTGTTCAAATATTTTATTTAAATGACTTTCATGGTTCAATACTACCTAATGGAGATGAGATGGGATTAGCAAAAATTGCTAATTTCATTAATAAAAAGAAAGAAGAAAATCCAAACGCAATCTTTTTAGCGGGTGGAGATATGTTACAAGGAAGCGCCTTGTCAAACCATTACAAAGGTAAATCAACTCTTAAATTATTAGATATGATGGGGCTAGATTTCTTTACAATCGGAAACCATGAATTTGACTGGGGAATTGATACAGTTTCTAATAACTTTGGTGGTCAAACCCCTTATGTATCATATCCTTTAGTTAGTGCTAATATCTTTAAAAAAGGCACCGAAAATTTAGTTGATAATGCAGCACCTTATCATATTATTGAAAAAGGTGGAATTAAGTTTGGCATTATTGGTTATATTGGATATGGATTAGAAAACTCGATTTCAGCTAACCAAGTTAAAGATTATGAATTTAGACAACCTGGGCCAATCGTTGAACATTGGTCTAACTATTTAAGAGTTAATGAAGGTGTTGATTTTGTTATTGCGGTTGGACATGATGTTGAGAGTAATGATTATATTAGAAATTTAACTGGTAATAGTAAAGTTGATTTAATATTTAATGGTCATCATCACCAAAAGTATGTTGAGTTCAGTACCGGAAAAGCCCCACTTATTCAATCATCAAGTAACGGCCGCGCCGTTGGTTATGTTGAAATAAACAACGTTTCAGGAGTTATTTCAATTAATCAATCTAAAACGATGAATCATACTTATTATACTGATATATTATTTAGCGAAGAAGATCCGGTGATAAAAGCCCAAATTCAAACTTATGTTGATGAAACCGATTCAATTTTTAACACACCGATTATTGAAAATAACAACTCTATTAGTCGCGGTGAGTTTGCAATATGGTTATCAAAACTAATCGCATTAAGAACCGGTTCTGATGTTGGAGTTTATAATAGCGGTGGCGTAAGAGATGAAATATCTCCAGAGGCAATAACCTTGGGAGTCTTATATAAAGTATTACCGTTTGATAACTTGATTAGATCAGCTAGCTTAAGTTATGATGATGCATATCGAGAATCAAGATATCATCTATCGCATATAGCTACTGAATTAGAATCAGGACAAAGATATCAAGTGGTCACAAATGAGTATGTATTTGATAAAGAAACAAGTGCCTATATGTTAAGAGGTACAAATCATATAACATATGAAGGTGACGTTAGATCATGGGTTATGGAAGAATTAGAAGCACAAGCTGCTAAAGGCTTAAAATTTAGTGTAGATAATGATATAGAAACAAGAATTAGTAGTACTAATAATGAAAAAGGTGATATTTATGGAACTACAAGCTTTGTTTTCGCTAATCGATAAAAGTCAAAAAATTGTATTTTTTGGCGGAGCGGGAGTCTCAACTGCCTCAGGAATACCTGACTTTAGATCAGTTGACGGTTTATATAACGAAAAATATGACTACCCGCCAGAAGTAATATTAAGTAAATCATTTTTTCATAGTCATACTAAAGAGTTTTACAAATTTTATTATGATAAAATGATTTATGAAAATGTTAAACCTAACTATTGCCATAAGGCATTAGCATATTTAGAAAATCAAAATAAACTAATTGGAGTTGTAACTCAAAATATTGATGGACTTCACCAATTAGCAGGAAGTAAGAAAGTATATGAACTGCACGGTTCAGTCCATAGAAATTATTCAGTTAAAACAAATAAGTTTTATAGTCTTGATTATATCTTAGAAAATAAAACTAACGGTATTCCATTAACTGAAGAAGGTGAGTTAATTAAACCAGATGTAGTATTATATGAAGAAGCATTAGATCAAGATATTTTAAAAGGTGCAATTGAAGTTATTTCAAAAGCTGATTTGTTAATTATTGGTGGAACCTCACTTACCGTATATCCGGCAAGTGGCTTAGTAGACTTTTATCGGGGGAATGAAATTGTTATTATTAACAAATCAAAACTCCCTGCAAGAGGAGCTTACCAAATTAATGTAGATATTAATGAAGTATTTAAAAAATACCTTGAATATAAAGGAGAAAAGCTATGAAACATGTAAAAAGATTTTTTATATTTATTATTGTAGTAGCACTAATTTTAGTAGGACTAAATTTAGTACCTTGGGCACCAACTGGTGCTAGGAATAATAGTCGCTGGCTAAGAGGAAAAGGAGAAATGCCTTTAATTATTCCTCACGGCGGCGCCAAAGAAACATATCCTGAAAATACAATGTATGCATTTGAAAATACTAGTCATTATGATGCTTTTGAAATTGATTTAGCACTAACTAGTGATGATATCTTAATTTCACATCATGATTTAGATCTTGGTTTAATGGCTGGTAGATCTGATCTTTTAGTAAGAGACTATACATATGATGAATTAATTCAAGCAATCCAAGACGGTGGCTTTCCTCATGTTAGAAACTTTAATGGAGAAGCTAAAAAAGAAGACTACTCAACTTGGACTGACGAGGAAATATTAGAAGCTGGATTAATCCCAGTTCCGCTAGAAGAAATATTTCAAAAATATCCAGATAGTTTGTATATTTTAGAACTTAAAAATACAAACCGTGAAACTGGCGATGAAGAAGTTGACAAAAAAATGAAAGAAGACTCTGAAACTGCTGTTGAAAAGTTAATTTATCTAGTTGATAAATATCATATGCATGATAAAGTATTAATGGCTTCATTTGATGATTCATTAGTAAAAGCTTTCAACAAAGCAGCTAAAGGCAAAGTAGGAACAATCGGTGGAAGTATTAGTAGTGCTATATTTGCAATAACTAGTTATCTAAAACTAGATTTCTTCTATGTATCTACTTATGAGTCACTATCACTTCCATATAACCAAAAAATGGGTCAAGGAAATATTCAAGTTATGAAGAAATTTCCAAAATTTATTCAAAACATCCTCTCAACCCAAGATGAAGATGGAAACTATTGGTTTAATATGCAACGCCTAGAGTTCCAAAGAGACGCGCAAAGAAAAAATATCGCAGTCATCTACTGGACAGTTAATGACCGTCAAGATATGATAAATTTAATTGAGCGTGGAGCTGATGGTATTATTACAGACCATCCAGAATTATTAGAAGAGTTAATTAAGTTATATAAATAAAAATAAAGAACCGGTTTCAAGATTTGTTAAAGCCTTGACCGGTCTTATTTTTATATACTACATATGTTATAATATGAAATAGAAAAGAGGTTTTAATGTGGTCCCTCCATTTGAAAAAATTATTAAATCATTTGCTATTGACACATCAGGTGTAATGTTAATTTTAATAGCAAGTATCCCTTTAACTAATCCACCGTACTTGCAGCCAGTTTTAATTGGAGCTGCTTTTATCGGTTTTTATTTTTTTCCTTATATTTTAAATACCGGACAAACATTTGGTAAAAGAGTAGAAAAAATAAAAGTAGTTGATAAATCAGGAGCTGATGCAAGACTTTGGAGAATACTACTAAGACAACTTGTCTTTTTAGTACTAAGTATTGGTACATTTGGGATTTATTTAATATTTACATTTTTCTTCTTAAGTGAAAAAAGA